>Ga0247608_10004424_pt1 | contig 15745 bp, 8 predicted proteins | sample 176DNAGHGlowgp2_FD_193490 | JGI IMG/M metagenome (GOLD analysis project Ga0247608, IMG submission 193490) | Sheep rumen microbial communities from Palmerston North, Manawatu-Wanganui, New Zealand - 1766 DNA GHGlow gp2 | ecosystem: Host-associated > Mammals > Digestive system > Stomach > Rumen ... | reverse complement strand
ATCCAGGATTGTACAAATGGATTCGATCGAGGAACGCTCCTTTGATGAAGGAAGTCGGGATAGACTCAAACAGGTGGGTATTCTTTAGCATATAAGGCACTGTGTGCTTGGTGTTACCCACGAAGCTCATTGACGCACTGGCCTCATGGGTTCCCTTACCTCTGTTAAATGACTTGTTGGCCAAATAGTTCTGCATAGTGTCAATCAGAACGGCATCTACAGCACGGCCTTTCTGTTGCTCAAATTCATCCCATGCCACAACATCCCAATATCCGACTAGACCCAGTTCCTCTCGTTTACCTGACATCCTGACAAACAAACGGGCAGATGTTACATCACCTCCGCTGACCAGAACACCATAAGGAGACAGTTCCTGGAACACATGGCTCTTACCAGTTCCTTTCGGGCCAAGCTCCACAAAGTTGAAGTTATTCTCAACATGCGGTAGCAGACGCGCAAGTGTAATGAACTTCTCACGACGATTCATAGACTCTGGATTCAAACCTACAGTATGCATCATGAAGTCAATCCATTCGTCAGTAGTGAAGTTCTGACGTTGGTCGATGTAGTCCTGAACGTCTATATTGGAGATCTGAATGGGTTTCAGGGTTTGAATATCCCAACGTACTTTGATATCTTCACCCTGCAAATATCCAATGGTAACGATACACCATACGCCATTTCCTGATAACAATTTAGGATTGGCTTTGACGTACTGGGTGCCGATGGGGACATGAGAGAGTCCCAGATTGGCAAACTCGGCTTCATACTGATCAGCTTTTTCGTTCAGTGTCACTGAAATCTTGTCTATAACACGATAGCGTCCAGCTTCACGTATCTTTCCTTTCACTGATTCAGATTCTGCACGATGTACGTAGTTGTTCTGAATCACCTGCTTTACTTTTTCCAAGCCCTGTTCGATGGCTTCTTCATCGTCAGTGGCACAATACTGACCTAACAAATACTCCAGAACATAGGTCGGAACGGGCAGACCACCTTTCACTTGAAAAGCGAGGTCTTTTCTAACCACTTTGCCTATAAAGGCACTCATAATCTTCTGCTGTAGCGTCATATTTGTAGTATTTTAAAAATCTTGTTCAATCATTGTATTATTCTTCACAGTCTCCTTGATCAGAGGATTCAGTTTGTCTTCCACATCATAGATGCGTAACTGGAGTACACTCGAACTGACAGACTTGCTCAGATTCAGCGTCACCTCGAACACACGGTTATTCAGGTTGGCTGCATCGGTACTGTTAAGAAGCAGCTCCTTTTCTGAAGTGACAGGTTCGTCACCATTGAATACCTGACATGCCACCTTACGTTCCATCACAGTCATAGAAACAGCCTCCGACTGTATTAATTGGAACTTCAGGCGACTGCTGACCATATTCAGGTTATGGTTCATCAGAGATACACCAACCTTCTCAGTTTTTTCGGTTCTGCGAAGACTGCTCTTAATGACTGGTATCAGCATTTCCTGAAGTGCTGCACCGCCATGTGCAAAGCTGTATCCTCCAGATGCAGCCAATCTGTTAGTTCCGAATGGAACAGCCACATAAGTAGGGGAGGATGCTGTAATGGCCGAAACCTTTCCCAGCGGGAACTTGGCTATTCCCTCAACCTCCATCGCACTATTTGTAAGGTAGTACCTGGTTTTCTTCTCAATACATGGCTCATCAATGCTATGCTTATCTTTTTCTTCAAAGCGGATATCATTGTAAATAAAGCCATGATCTGCCGTTACAACTACATTGTGAACATTCATGGTAGCATGAAGTCGTTTTACCAATACCACCAGTTGGTTGATGGCTGTCCGGCAAGAACGGATAATCTCAAATGGATTCTGAGGATGGCTGTTTTCATCTATTACATCATGGAAGATATAAACCAAAGGACGTTTGAAAAGTTCGCGATTACTGGTCTGGTCACCATTCATCACATCCTCATACTTGACACACACGGCACCTTCCTTATATCGTGCCACATGTGCTGTCCTTTGTTCTGTTGTTGTCAGCACCTGACCATCCACTAACATTTCTGTCCCCTGAAGATCCAAAGTTCTATGTGGAAGTATGGCTGTCTTACAATACTTCGTCTCAGTTGGAAGCATGGCCTTATAGGCAACAAGTTTGGCAATATGCTTCTCCTTGGCCAACTCCTGCATCAATTCTGCGGCCACCTCGTAGCGTAGTGCATCAGAAATGATGATAACCTGTTTTGCATTTGGCTCACTTTCCCTGTTGTATAAATCTTCTTGCTTACCAATGGATAGGCTATCAAACAAGTCCTCACGTTCTTTCACGCAGGTAAGCCATTCCAGATTAAGAACATTTGTAAGCTTGGCGTATTCTTGATCAAGTTGGTTCTTTGCATCATTGATAGTCTGCTCAATAGGATTCTCCTTGGTGATTAAATCATGATATGCCTCTAGCGAATGACGATAGAACATATCAGCCAGATAGAGTTCATTCACGTATAGCTGCACATACTCCTCTGGAGAGTTCAGTTTCATAGTGCCTACTGTCTTTACTTTCTCATAGTACAATGCCACTTGCTCAATGAACTTTATGACCACCTGAATATCCGACTGGGCAGAAAACTTCAGTGATAAGTTACGCATCCTGTCATTGACCTCATCGGGTTCTGACATAAGCTTGTTCTCCAAGACCTCTTTTAAGATAGGCCAGCACAGAGCCTCTGGCATATAGTTGTACTGTGCATCGATACCATAGGCACTGATGATTTCCTCTTCCTTGATGTCTTTGCCAAGTTCTACAAGGGCCTGAGTGAACTTCTCTGACCATTGACGGCTTTGTATGCCATACTCATAGACTTTATTTTGGCCTTCGAGCATCATGGGGTTCTTAATCTTATACTGCTTATAGTTATCACCTTGGACGGCATCCAATAACTGGGTAATGCTGTTGTACTTCAGGCATTCAGCAATTTCCTTCATCTTTAGTTCGGAATTGGGATTATAGCTCCTGTCGAAGATTTTTTTGAGTTTCGCATCCACAGCTTTTTTGGCATCCAGATTCTTGGAAAGACGGTGGAAGAAATCATTGCGTTTCTTCTCCTCCGACTGCATACCAAGTACCAGCATACGAACAATAATAGGCTCCCAGTCCAACAGTTTCTTCTCACCAAAGTACGAAGAAATAAACGCACGGCATACCAAATCCTCGCTGAATGTCTCTGGTGTCAGGTGGCCAGTAAGCATTGTACTTATCTTCGTGGACTGTATTTCGCTGACGTTGTTTTTGATAAATAGGCGGAACTTTTCAGGAAGGTTATACTGCTGCATGAAGCTTTCGTAGTCATCCTCTTTGAACTCCATATTCGCTTTAAGCATATCCAGCAACGGAAATTTAAGCATTTGTTCCTCTGTATGCGGATAAGTGCCATCGGTGAACAAAAGAACAATATTCTTATCCTTCCAATCATTCTCTATGGCATATTTGATGTTAAACCACGCACCATCGAACACCTTATATATATAATTGTCCGGCCATTCTGCCAACTCCAACTCCGTGAAGTTGATGTTCATCTTATCGAAGATGAACAGAACGTGAAGTTGTGGGTTACGTTCAAAATAACTAAATATTCTTTCTTGTACCATAATCAATCTGTTATCAATTGCCAAGGTCTAATTTGTTGGACTCAGGGACAACTTCAAAGATTTCCTCCAGTTCCCCTGACAACTCCTTAACCGTCTTTGTTTTCTTAAAATGTTTCAGAGATGGTATTTTAACCCATCGCTCATCGTCATCTATATAGCTACAGCCTTCCAGCAAATCAAAGAGTTCTTTTGCATACTTCTTTGTCTTGCATTCAAACTGTATTTTGATCTCATGGTATTGGCAGAAACCAATCCATAATGTACACTGCTCTCGCTCCTGCTTAAGCCATATATCGTTACCAAAGCAATCTCCGTACTGTTGATACATATTGAGCTGATTGGCATCGTAATACTCGAAGCCGTAGTTCAAAGCAATGGTATTCGCTATCTTTGCCCTTTCTGTATCAAGTGCAACTTTCGCAAACTGCTTTCTAGGAACAGCAAACATAATATGACCTTCGTACCAATATACTCTAAGTACTGATTTGCCACGAGCTTCCTCCGCTGATACCCAGTCATACAACTTTATATCATGTCGGATCCTGTCAACAGCCATATTGCAGTACTCTTTGTCTATTTCATTTGCTCCATACCAAGGTGTAAACTCACCTGCGGTCTCAATGTAGTCAGCAAGTCCTTCTTTGACTTCTGTATCATTATCACTTTCGAGAACATCTGAAAGCATCTGCCTTACTTCATTATTCGAAGCTAAGATGTTCTTCAAATACTTATTCGTTTCTGCTCTTTCCGTGATAAAACGATCTCTTAAATCTTGCCAAGTAACGAATTGACTTGCAATAGCCCGAATTAATAGATGGTCTTCACGGTATAAAGGTGAGATACCTGACTCATCAAACATGTTCTTGGCCAGACTTAAACTATGCTGGTAGTCCTCCAGAGACATGTCTTCTCTATAGAAGAACATTACCATGCCCCTGAAGAATGGATGTTGTTCTGCATCAACGAATTCAGGCAACCAGTCCATATTGTCTGCAATACAGGATGCTTTTTGTACTTCTTCGAGTAAGGCTCTATTTTCTCTTTCGTCCGTATTGTCTTCTTTCCACTGTGAAAGGGCATAGAAGAAGGTGGCTCCTTCAGACATCCTTCGTGCTATACTATGAATGACGGCAGAGAACTTCCTGATTAAAGAAGATACTGGAGTTAGACTGTCAATATTCGTGTTTTCAATAACATTCCATACAATGCGCATCCATTGCTTGAAAGTATCTACATCGAATGTCTCAAAAGCTTCAATAAATTCAATGACAGCACCAAACACAATTAATTTGGTATGGGTCATCTTTGAATTGATGTTGCTGTAGAAATCGTCACCATCGTCCTGAGAGAGCTTTTCCCAAGATGGAACCATCATTTCATATATGTTCTTTTGGGCATCCTTATAGTCATACTCATAGAAATCGTCAAGAACCTTATCGAGTGTCAGCACATACTCTGGATGACTATTCAATATCTGCTCAAATTCCTGGAATCCAAGGTACTCATTAGTTTCTGCACGATTCTCAGCTTCTGTATACATCTTCCTTAGAGTAACATCTTGACGCATATCCCTGTCATTGACAATGTCCTTTGTCGAGATGATGTACTTGCAGGCGAAGAAACGAGAGAAGAAACTCATATATGAGGCATCGAAATTCTCATAACCTTTCTTCCAGAAGATATCGATCCATTTTGCATCCAGCTTAACGGAGAAATTGAAATGGAACTCAACCTGTTCACTACTGTCTTTCCTATATAATGGAACCAGCTTTTTAAATGGTTCATAGTCCTTGTCACCAATAAAGTTTGTCAAGTCGGCTTTGAAATTTTCAAAAGGACTAAGCTGTAAACCACGGGCATTCATCTTGATATACAACTCCTCTGAGAGGTTGAAGAAGCCTAATGACTTAACATAAAACTGTATATTCCCAAGTTTTGGGAAGAGATTGTCGCTTTCTTGGTTGTTGTAACGCTCATGGATGGCATCAAGCATGGTTAGCATGGCTGTGATGGTGCTATCCCTGTCAAACGATTTGAAATACCATTTAGCTTGTCTGATGACCTTGGAAGGTGCCTGTTCAGATAAATCAATCCGATAGGACGCTAATTTATGGCAAAATACTGTCGAGGTGGATCTTGTCTCATATACGAACCGATTCAATGCGTCACGAACTTCCTTATCTGAATCATCTGCTTCTGTCAATTCCCGATTGGCTATATACCAATAAACCAGGAACAATGTAGTCATGCGCTGTTGTCCGTCTAACAGCTCCATCACATATTCATCATTAGATGGACGTACTATGCCGTAGATGAAGTTGAAGTCAAATATTTCGTCAGTCTTGAAATTGGCGAACATTTCATTGAGCAGCGTATTACGGACGTAGGTACATACTCCATCAAGCCTTCCTTGGGCATAAGGACGCTGGATTTTAGGAATGACAACCTGACTGATTCTTACCTTTGTATCTTTGTTCAGGTCAAGCTCTTTCTTATAGATGTCTATAAAGGTATATCTCTCATTCATGATTCTTCCTCCTCATTTTTAATGTAGTTGATAATAACATTATAGACATATCTGTGATAGGCATCTATGTCATCTTTTGTCCAAAGCGAACGATTTGTTCCTTTTTGATCAAAGAATTTAGCAAAGATGTACTGTGTAGCAATTGGAACGAAAACGCCTTGTTTAATACGTTCCACAATGATACGACGTTTGGTGCAGAAAAGGCTGTTGCCGTACATGCGATTGGTTGCAGCATCAAGTAGGGTCAGGTTCCCAATGGAATTCTTATCATCCTCATTAACTTCGTCTTCATGGGCATTCTTTTTAAGTACTTCCATAGCTTGGTCATACGCCCTTTCTTCCATTTGCTGCTCAATCAACTCACGCTCTTCATTACTCAATTCCTCAGAGCGATCATCCATGGCTGTCTTAATCCATTCTATCTTGTCTTTTTCCTTCTTCAGGGCATTTGTGTGAAAAGAATCCACATGTTCAATATCCCAGTTTTGTGCGCTTAACACATCAAATGGGAACTTATATACATCCGAATCAGATTCAAGCTTCTGATTCTGTTCGTTCAGAAGATGAATGTTCAAAGTAAGCAGTATTTTGTAAATGTTATCGTGTTCCTTGTAAGTGTTAAGGATTTCTTCCTTCTCCTTGTCAATCTTGACACCACGAAGATGATAAGAAATGCGCTCCTTCAAATATGCTTCAAAATCAGACCGGCTTGAAAGCTCTGGCATATAGTCGAAGTGAAGAACCAAACGACACAAATCCTCACCACATTGACTGAGCAAGCCAATATAGTTATAGATAGAAGGAGAGCAGAACCAGTCATCGAGGGTACGGAACAATTCCATCACCTCGCCCCAGGCATCTGCTACTTCACATTGTAGTTCCTCTCCAATCTTACCCTCAAATCGGTTGTAATAGAATCGGAATATCTGGCTCTGTCTTGTATCTGACAATTGATCATCAATCTCTTTAAGTTTATTGTCCCATTCTACCTCTGGTATGTCTTTGAGTGCATTCTTTTTATATATCAGATTGAAAAGGAAATCGATGCGGTTAGGCATATCGAAACCCTTCCTTTGTAGGAAATACCAGAAATTATTAGCATGAAGGGTGTTTTCAATAAACTCCCATTCTAAGGCCAGTTCAGACTGCTTGATATATTTGTCACCAGCAGTGAAGTTTTTCTTCAACAGGAAAAGACCTTTGATTAGTTCTGCATCGGTAAGCCTGATTTTTCCTGTATTAATCTTCTGGAACTCCTTTATGTTGTTCTTTTCCTTGCTTTCGGCAATTTCGTACCATAGCACCTGAACAGAACCACCCTTAGTATCGCTCATTCCATTCAATAATTTGAAGAAGGAATCACGGATGTTACCAAGACTGCCGCCAAGTTGATAACGGATATTGATTTCCTTACCGTCTGTCTTTATCCACTCTGCAATGTATTTAAACGCATTTGCCATGTGGAAGAAGTCAACATTCTGCTTGATTTCCTCTTCGTTACCTTCCTTGAAGTTCTTCATTGACATGTTTTCAAGGAAATCGGACGATCCATCACGAGTCGCGTAACAGATATGGTATAGCTCCTTTCCGTCCTCTTCGTCTTTTAATTTCTCAGCATCCCATCCTTTTTCGTCTAGGAGGTACTTATATAATAGGAATATAGTGGTTAAACGCTGCTGACCATCAATGACCTCCCAAACACCATGTTCCAAGATACTTTCATCATAACTATCACCAAAGATGGCTTTCAGCTTTTCTGTGTCAGTGATAGACCGGGCTATGATGGGCTGGAGGCAGTAAAACTGGTCTTGCTTTTTATCTTTTCCTTCATTGGCAAAGTCATTAGCAAAACAAAGAAGGTCACGAAGTAAGTCACCAACTTGTTTTTCTGTCCAGCGATAGCCTCTTTGATAGGATGGTATATAGAAATACCTTCCATCAAGGAGCTCACCTATTGCGTATTGATATATAGAGTTGTCCATTTTTATTTGAAGTGTTATATATAGGCGTATCAATACAACCCAACATTATTCCTTAACCAGAGAAGCTCTCTCTCGATGCTTGGATTAGTCAGTCCCATTGCCTGAGCCTTCTTCAGACAATTGAAAGCCTCCTGATATAGTCTTATAGATGAATAGGCCATACCCATGTTTGAATATATCTGGGCATCAGTAAATGGAGTGCCCGGCTGATATTCTTCTTTTAGGGCTTTTTGAAAGAAACTAATAGCAGAACGATAGTCTTTCATGCGGAAGACAGCAGCAGCCTGATTAAAGTATTCGGCACGTTTGCCTCCAATCGATTTGAACCACTTAAATCTTAATCCCAGATCCATGTGGTCAGGGTCAATATACCCCATTCCGAGGCTAGACTCCGGCTTCTTATAGCCACATTTCTCAGCAACCCTCTCTGATCCTTTGTTTTCCTCAGCAATATCCAGGGATGATTTCTTTATAGAGAAATTGTTCAACAAGAAGTTAGTCAATCCATTCAAAGCATTTGTCGCATATCCATTGTTGCGGTATTGTGGTGCAACGGCATAGCCGACATTCCACATGACTTCTCCAGTCCTTGGATCACGAATAAGTTCAGCAGTAATAAGTCCGACTCTTTGACCATAATCATTGTAGATGATATAGTCAAGAGCAGATTGCTGTTCCATAGTGTCAATCATAAACTGAATGAAACTGTCGATATTTGCAGCATGGTCATCTCTTAACACGTAGAATGTCTTCACGTCTTTATCAGAGAAAAGTGCGTGAATGAACGAAGAATCGGCTAATGTAACCTGATTCAGATAACCGTTATTAATGCTAATTCTTGTATTCATATTTCTTAAACATATTTTACGAGGTTTGACTCTATCATTTTCTTAATATGTGGATATTCCACAGAGCTGATTTTCTTTATTTGCTCAATGTTTCCAACAATAATCAGTTTTGACTTCGCTCTTGAAAAAGCAACGTTCATTTTATTGGGGTTGTATAAGAACTCAGCCATTTCAGTCATATAGTCCATGTCACCTGAAACAAGTGAATAAATAATGACTTCTCTTTCTTGACCTTGCATCTTATCTATAGTATCAGCAGCAATCTGCTTTCTTTGCTCCTCGGTAATTTTGCTATGCTTACGTATATGCCTTCTCACATTTGCAGCTTGTGCCCTGAATGGTGATAGTACAGCAACTTCGTTAGCTGGCAACCCTTTGCTGATGAATCCGTCAATTGTAGCTGCTATAAATTCCGCTTCTTTATCTGAAATCTGCTCACCATCGTCATCCACATTGTGAATGATGATAGGAGAGTGAAAATCATAGAGAGGATCATTGCAAACAATCATGTTGCCACACCCTATTTTCATTGGCTTAACCTTTCCTTCATAGAAAAGTTCTGAGACATAATTGCAGATTGGCTCGCACATTCTAAAACTGACATCTAGCATTGTGCAGTTATCATCCCTCATCAATGTCTGAAAAGCAGATTGTTTCATATCTTTCCTTACTTCGTCAGATGAAATGATAGGTGGGAGCTGCTTGTGATCTCCAGCAAAGATTACCTTCTTTGCTTTAATCATACCCATTAAAGCCAAAGGAATAGTCATCTGGCCAGCTTCATCAATGATGAGCGTGTCACATTCCAAATAATTAGCTCTACTTGTATATAAACAATGAGGCGTAAGTCCTATTAGCCAGGGGAAATCCGCAGTATTGGCTTTTGTTGAATCAATTCTAAGATTATTTTCAATTTTATACTCTTTACCTTCAAAAGAAGTTATCTGGTTTGGAGCATTATAGGACTGTCCAACCTTGAAAAATACCTGGCTATATGGAGGCGCAAGCCTCAAGGCCTGCTCTAATGTGTTATTGATTGCCATGTGGTTAGGACCAACAACTATGACTTTATGGTTAAAATAGGCAATCTCTTCTATAATGATAACTGACAACACAAATGATTTTCCTGTTCCTGGCGGGCCTTGCATGAGATAATAATCCTTTGAGGCCATACTCCTAAGAATAGCTTCTCTTTGATTAGGAAGTAGTTTTAACTTGAAATTGGTGCAAGTATCATCTAATTCTTCACTACATTTTTCGATATCTTCAAATGTGGGTGTATGAGGATTATTAAGAATCAGATCCTGCCAGAACTTTGTTTCGTATGAAAGTTCAGCAAGAAATTTGTAATAGACACTTTCGCGTAAGTCCACACAATCCTTGTCAAGTTGTAAAGGCTTGTCAAAAAAGCCGTCATAAGGTATTGGAAGATTAGGTGGATATACTTCCAGTTCAATGTTATTGTCATCGACAATTGAATAGATGGTGGCCTTTATGCCAAAAGCAGGAGAACCGTCATGAAGCACAACAGCATCCCCCTCTTTGAAATCGGCAAGATTCTTTTCAAAAGAAATACTCAACTTGATTTTATTATCTTCATTTCTTTCTAAAGATTCAAAACGCTTCAAAAAGACAGAATCGATAGATTTACGCTTTCGAATACGATCCTTAATGGGAAGGCTCATCAAAGCATCCCAACTCTTCTTAGCGGCCTCTGCTTCGAGGTTGAAGAAATCTGATATATCTGTCCTTGTAATCATGCTAATACAATTTCTATTCGTTATAACTGAATCATATAGTTTCTCATTGGCCGGAAACCACCAAACTGATCGGACATGTGCGCCTTTTTTTCGGTCACGCTATATGGTAGATTACGCAGTAGAGCATGAGCAGGATGATTATGCTCTTCGCTAATAGCGTAGATTTGATCACAACCGTTTTCCTTAGCCCAATTGACTATTCCGCGCAAGACAGTCTTCATTATGCCTCGGCCTCTGTATTCCTTAACAAGACCGAATTCTACAACCCATTTATAGGGGAATGCATTAGACATGCATGTAAGATGTATGAACCCAATGAACTCATTCGATTTGTTTGTAATAAACCATTCTATCATTAGCCTACGGCCAAAATCCACATCCACATGTTTTAAGAAACCGGGGAGACTGCTTTTGATATGATTGGATATATCCATACCGTTTGAACCCCAGAAATCTTTCTGAAAGTCGGAATCCAGTACCAGTTTCGTATAGCCATCCAGCAAAAGCGAATTAGGCTTTACTATATTACAAATACGTGTTGAGAAGGTTGGATAATGGCAGTCCGTTCCGTATTGACGAAGGTCTTTGAAATCGCTTGGCTTTTGGAACCAGTTTTGTTCACCCCATTCCATCATGAGGAGAGGCGTATAATCACTCTCTTGGATAGCCCTGTTGATTTCTACCATATGAGGTGTCAAGAATGCGACAGATCCTTCATCTTCATCATAATAGAAAGCCATTGCATTCATTCTTTTTGCAGCATTCAATGCACATTGTTTGCTGCAATACCATGTGCTATATCCTCTAGGAGATGGTGGCTCTATCTTATAACAATAGACTTTGCCATTGTAGCTATATGGGCTTGTGTCATAATTAATCCACGTTTCATTCTGGTTGTTGTAATAATCAAAATTATATTGGTATTCCTGAGGTGACACTTTTTCAAATTCCAATATCCTGCACATATAGAATCTATTGTGCCTCCCGATTGACGCTAATGGTTTGTAGCAGCAATCACATGTCATTTGTTTGAACCACATAATTATCTCCGTATTACTAGTTTACAATAGCAAGTCACATTCTATTCATCAAATCTTCAGGATTCACGAAAGGTCCACTCAAAGAATAATCAGGATAATCACTCACGTTGAAATCCTTGTCAATATCACATGACTCACAAAAAGCGTTATACAATTTCACCTCATTGTAGTTGATGTCCTTGTCGATAACAATCATCTTTCCCATCATCTGAGCAATTTCTCCTTTCTGATCTACAGATAGCTCTCGAATTGTAGACAGTGCCTGCAAGGTCATCAGATTATTTACATCTGATTTATGACTCTCATCCAGACCAAATGATTGTATCACATCATTCATATAAGCGACTTCACTCTCATGCACAATATTATCGGCGTTCAAGATCTCTTTCAAAACCCTTAGAACAGCTATCTTTGCATTGTAAGTCAATTCTTCCATATCTATATTATTTTTTCTTATTTATAGTTATACACGTCCAATCCCATTCTTCTTTTTTTCTGTTGTAATCATAAACAACAAGAGCCTTAATTGTCATTCCATCTTTTATGTTATATTTACGCACAGCATTTGGTGAGATAAAATAATTACCATTTTTAGTCTTCAAAAATGCAAAATCTTTATCTTGCCTTTTTTGAGTTGTTCCTTCTACCTCCTTTGCATAGTTTAGATTACCATCCATTGAGGATAAACTGGCACTGGTTACATATGGATTCCCGTTTGGCTCCAGTATATAGTTTATTCTAATCACGACTCCAGGATGAACTTTTATAGGCAATTTCTGCACTAAGCGTTTTTTGTGCCCATAGACCAAAGTTGTCTTATGCGAATTCGTATCCACATATATTACAACAGCAAGTGCTTTCTCAACTTTTCCATATAAAATCTCATCTGAAATGGTCAGGTAGTCTATTGGTGCCTCATTACTTGATGTTGCAGAGTCAATCCACGGCTGATGTAGCCAACATTCCACATCATAAGGAAGTCGCCATCCTTGTGATAAATAACATTTAGTTATTTGATCAATTTGGTATTTTGCCAAATTAAAAAGATTCCGTTGGATACAAATATTAACCAACTTAATACGTACCTTTCCAAGGTATTTCTCTTGTGAATTGCAATTTACAGCCCTCAACAAGCAAGCTAACTGTTTATCTGGGTCATTAACAAAGACATCGCTTAACAACTGCCATACCCAAAATTCTGTAGCTTTCTTTTTAGCGAAAGGAATTACGGCATTAAGAGCTCCATTTGTGTTAGTTCCTGATGCAAGAAGTAACTTACCATAGAAATAACCAGGATATGTCATTTCTGTATGGTTTTCCACAATTTCATCCATTTTAGGGAGGAAATTATTAATGCGATTTATATCATTAAGTCGAAGAAGTGCCTTTGACTGGGCAATGAATGCCTGTTCTGCAACTGACATAATTGTTCTGCCATTATCCAGTTTGTATGGCGTATAATCCTCTTGTGTCAGTTTTTCCAAATTCCACCAATCGATAAAGTCTGCCATCTCAAGCCAGCTATCACATTTAATAAAACTCTGCAAAAGAAAAGAATATCCTTTCGATGCTTCAAATGTATAACCACGCAATTTCGAAAAGAGAGTTGAAAGCTTTGTCGGACTGTCGATACCCGTTGGAGATATATTGGCTTTAACAAATTCTGCGACTTTGAACAAGAACTGTTCATAGAGAACAGGCTCTGAACTAACTGATAGATTGTTCAAAGATTGTAACTCATCGAGGTGAGACACCATAGATGGGTAGTTTGCTGTTTCTGCATCATCCTTAATCAAATAATACAAAGACCACCCCATCACGAGTTGCCCCCAAGGCTTTTGCTGAATCATATCAGCCTTTGCCAGTTCATACGCTTGCTGAACATGGCCTTCCTTGCATAGTTTTATTGTTTCTTTTAGTGATGCCATATTTTACTAAACAAAATGGTTCTTTATATCATTTATTAACGCAACTAATTCATTGTCCTCTGTACCAAGCATAGACATCGGTTTCGCATATGTTACAAAGTCATTATTATTAATATAGACCTTCAAATAGGAGAAAGACCCACACGTTCTCATATAATAGACAACATAAAATTCTTCTTTATGTTCCACAACATTAGTAATTTGTATAGATAATCCATCGCATGCAGATCGAATCATGTTATATAGATTCTCATGAATCTCATCCGACGGTTTATAATCAAATACTATTGGAAGTGTCCTTTCATCATTAAGTAGCATCAAGACTTGTTGCGTATGCTCATTCATTGACGCAGCCTTGGCAGGTGAGAAAACCCCACCAGCTTTGTAATTAATATCGAACCTGTCAACTCCAGTAGGTGTCTGTATTTGATATACCTCCATGTAGGGTTTGCTTATTACACTCACAACACTATAAGGAGTACCATCCATATTCTCTTCTATACAATGATATTTTGCTTTAAGGAAATTCTCCGTGTTCGCATTATGGTATGGAGTCGGATCTGATTCCGCAATAACGCGACATTCCGGTTCCATATTCTTACACTTTTGGACAGGGTCAATACGGAACTTGGAGAATGGTGTAATGTGAGGCAAGTTCGTTACATATAATGTTTTCTGAGCACGTGTCGTTGCAGTATATGCCCATCTAAGACTGTCATCATCAAGGCCTGTTCTATCGGTATAATCAACAAATACCTTACCCCATTCTCCACCTTGACATTTATGTCCTGTAACAGCATATCCATATTTGGCCCTTATAGCATTGTAATATAGGTCGGTCATCAATGCATCTGCAAATTCTTCTGTGCCTTGCTTTAAATGAGGATTGCGCATACAGAAATTAATGTAGAGTGCCCTGTTTTCATCAATAGAAATTGTGGCCTTATCACTTGTTAGCAAATCCTCTATAAGCATACATGTCATAGGAACATTATTCGCGTCAGGAACAGTTACCTGGACAAAATTGATTGTAACCACTATACGCTTCTTTTCACTACCTACTTGAGCATAGACGGGAGCAGACTGTTGGGTTCTTGCACCAACCTCCAAAATTGGCACAAATTCTCCATTCATACGTCCTAATCTATAGTTGTTTTGTGTTATTAACACTATATCATTCACTCTCAAAGGTACATCCCCACCATAAAGCGAGATTCGAATGTCCTTATTATATCTATTGGCGGATTTGTTTGAATAGCAAATAACGACACTGTCTTGCCTAGAAGATTGCTTCCTATATTCTAGATATTTGTTAAGGAATTCTCCAGATGGCACAGTCTCAACGTCATCTTCTTTTTCTTCAAAAACCAGATTGTTACGTTTCTCTTTCTTTAACAGATCGCGTATCATCATGGCATTTTTTAGTATAATACTATCACCCTTCTGACGTAAGACTTCAGTTAATTCAACTTCAATAACCTTAAGGCCTCGTTCCTTAAAGAAATCTGCTCTTAAGGCATTAGAGTGAGGTTCTCCAACTGGTGGAAGCTGTGCTGGGTCACCAACAAAGATAACTTTCCCACCAAATTCTGGTCGAACAAATGAAAGCAAATCCTCCATCAAATTATCTGTGCCGAAGACGAACAATTCATGTTCGATCTTACGAGAACATACCATGGAAGCTTCATCTACTATAGCAACAATATTGCCACCATGCTCATATTGTAGTATTGGGAAAACAAATTTGAACTCTGAATCCGCGATATCTTTTACCTTCTTTGAAACAACGCAAGCTTTAGCATATATAGACTTATGAATTGTATATGCCATATGCCCAGTCTTTTGGAATAGAACACGAGCAGCCCTTCCTGTAGGTGCCATCAAATGAACAGAACGACTTTGAGCTAAATAGTCTGCAATTACTTTAACCATCGTAGTTTTACCAGTTCCGGCATAACCACGAAGGATAAAGACAGAGGCATCATTATTCATGAACTCTTTTATCTTGTCAAATACAGTTTGTTGTTGCTGCGTTAGT
>Ga0247608_10004423_pt1 | contig 15746 bp, 15 predicted proteins | sample 176DNAGHGlowgp2_FD_193490 | JGI IMG/M metagenome (GOLD analysis project Ga0247608, IMG submission 193490) | Sheep rumen microbial communities from Palmerston North, Manawatu-Wanganui, New Zealand - 1766 DNA GHGlow gp2 | ecosystem: Host-associated > Mammals > Digestive system > Stomach > Rumen ... | reverse complement strand
AAAACTGCCCACAAAACTATTGCAACTAATCCTGCACATAGTGCTATAAGTGCATTAGATGCATTATCTCCAAAATTTGCAATATTATATAATGTTTGTACAACTGTAGAACTTATTAGTGTCATTGTAAATACACCTAAAAAATTAAATATTGCTGCCATCATTATTGCTCTTTTAGGTCTTATACTTCTTGTAGATACACAAGTTGCAATTGCATTTGGAGCATCTGTCCAACCATTAACTAATATAACACTAAGCATTAAAATAGTAATTATTAATAAATACGGATTTTTTAAAAGCTGTGTTATATAATTGTTAAAACTTAATTCCATTATAATTATTCCTTTTTCTTAAATTATCTTACCTAATAATATCATAATTAATTATTATTATCAATTATTAATAATAAATTTATAATAACGAATTTACAAGATAATGGTTTATGTGGAATGTATATAAGAAATAGTGATATATTAATAATCTTCAAAGTTTCTCGGCTCAATACCTTCTCCAATCACATTCGAAACTTCTTAGATTATTCATATATCACTATTTCTTTTATTTTTCTAATGTAAACTATTATCTAGTAACATAACGAATGTAAAATAAACCAAACAAAAAATTTTCCATTCGTTATTACTGTTTTTTTATTGCATCTATCCAATCATTTGTAGCTTCTTCATTTTCTAAAAAGATACCATCTCGTTCAATACAACTTGCATTCATACCCCATTGTTTATAATATTTTACTGAAGGAATTATTGAAAAAGGTTCTGCTTGTATTGGGGTCTTAATACTTATATCAGCATATTTAGGAGGTTCATCCGAAAGCTCCCAGCCTGTTTGTATTGTCAACACCTTTGAATATTTCCATATTTTTTTTGCTAATTGTTTTAATTGTTCCATTTTTTCAACTTTTTGTATCCAAATATAGTTTATTTTTCCTTCTGAATACTCCTCATTATACTCTCCTAAATACTTTTCAGGTATTATAAGCTTTAAAGTAAAAGTTGAACTCTTTTTATCATTCATAATATAAAGCCTTACTTCGGAAAAGTCGGAGTATTCAAAACACATTTGCTTATAGTCATGAGAGGGATGTTCTGTATAGCCAAGAACGAATTAAAGCATTATAAGAATCAATAATCGCTGTTGGCCCTATATTAAATTCAAGTGTAATATTAAAATATGTTGATATATATATCCTCATAATCTATCTTTTCTAGTCCACAATGCTGTCTAGAAAAGATCTTTATTCTTCAAAAAAAGTTTTGAATTTTTCTTCATTAATTTTTTCGTTTCTTAATAATTCTTCTGCTACTGCATCTAGTTTATCCATATGTTGTCTTAATAATGTTTGGGCATCTGAATATGCTGTATCTATTAGTTTTTTAACTTCTACACCTATTCTGTCTCCCATATCTTTTCCAAACATATCTAATGGGTATTCTCCATTTTCATTTTTTAAAGATAATGGTCCAATTATATCATTCATTCCATATTTTACTATCATGTCTTTTGCAATTTGTGTTGCAACTTCTATATCATTGCTTGCTCCTGTTGATATATCATCTAAAGCAATTTTTTCTGCTGCACGACCTCCAAGTAAAGCTATTAGTTTTTCTTCCATTTCAGTCTTTGATATATAAGATTTATCTTCATCTGTTTTATACATTGTATATCCACCAGCCATACCTCTTGGAATTATTGATATTTCTTTTACCTTTTTCTGAGTTGGTAAATACCAACTTACTATTGCATGACCTGCTTCATGATATGCAGTTAATCTCTTATCTTTATCTGATATCACTCTTTCTTTTTTCTCTAATCCTACTGTCACTTTTTTAACAGCTTCTTCTATATCATCTTTTTCAATTTTTTGATGTTCACATTTAGTTGCAATAATTGCTGCTTCGTTTAAGATGTTTGCAAGTTCTGCTCCAGTAAAACCTGCTGTATCTTCTGCAATGCTTTCTAAATCAATATCTTCTGCAAGTTTTTTACCCTTACTATGAATTTTAAGTATTTCTGCTCTTCCTTTTTTATCTGGTGCAGGTATTGTAATTTGTCTATCAAACCTTCCTGGTCTTAAAAGTGCTTTATCTAGCATCTCTGGTCTATTTGTTGCAGCAAGAACTATTATTGTTTCCTCTGTTTTAAATCCATCCATTTCAACTAATAATTGGTTTAATGTTTGATTATTTTCCGATTCTGCACCACTTCCATTTGTTCTTCTTGAACCAATTGCATCTATTTCATCAATAAACACTATACAAGGTGCCATTTTTCTTGCTTTATCAAATAGTTTTCTTACTCTTGATGCTCCAAGACCTGCAAACATTTCAATAAATTCTGATCCACTCATTGAAATAAATGGAACTCCAGCTTCACCTGCAATTGCTTTTGCAATTAGAGTTTTTCCTGTTCCTGGTTTTCCATATAAAAGAACACCTTTTGGAATTTTTGCTCCCATTTCAATAAACTTTTTAGGCTCTTTTAAAAACTGTACAAGTTCAACCATTTCCTGCTTTTCTTCATCTAATCCTGCAACATCAGAAAATCTTGTTTTAGTTTTTCGTTCTGTTTCGTCATATATCTCACCTTTATCCCCTAATCCTTGCATTTTAAACAATGCAACAAATAATGCTACCATTATAAATGTTGGTAAAAGTGATAAAATATATGATGGTAATGTAGTTAATAAGCTTGGTTTATGTTGAATAAGTTCAATCTCATTTCCATTTAAAGATTCAGTTTGAATAAGTTCAATAAAGTTTTGAATATTTGGAACTATTGCTTTTTTTATAAGCTCCTCATCAACCTTTTCTTCTTCCTCTACTCCAAATATATAGTTTAATAATTGTGAGTATATATTTGAGTATAAATCAGACTTTGTATCCTTTTTTTCATCATCTTCTTTTTTATCTTCCTCATTTTGTTCTATAATTTGTCCATTTTCATCTATTTTGTTTTTTAAAGTCACTTTTAATGATGTAGATCCAACTGTCATTTCGACCTTATCTACATTTTGACCTGCTACTTGTTTTATTAAATCAGTATAGCTTATGGTCTTATCATCTTTTTTGTTTGACTTCATATTTAATACAATAATAAGTATAATTAATACTATACAAAGAAATATTATTATTCCATAAAGTATATTTTTCAATTTGTTGTTGTTTCCATTCTTTTTCATTCTTATTCCTCATCTTCCTTTATTAAATAAATATATTATGCATTTGAGCCTTGTCCTTCAGTTGTGCTTTTATCTCTTTCATTATTATTTTTATCTTCATCTTTTTTTTCATCATTATCTTCTTTATCTTCATCTTTTGGTTTTTTTGGAATTGAAAAAGTCTCTTCAATTTTATCTTTACTTTCTTCAATTATTCTCATCAGCTCTATATGTTGTTTTATTACATTTGATTTAATAATGAAAATTGCTGCTGCTAAACTTATATAAGCAATAGCTATATACATTATCTCAAAATATTTAATTTCAAATGTCGTCAATGTTGTAATTGCAAAATAAATAGTACGTAATAAAATAGATAGAGTAAAAGCATATATACTCATATTAAAAAGTGCTTTATAATTCATTTTTATTCTTGCAAAAATACATGTTAGTATTCCAAATACAGATAATGTAAAAACATCTATAAGAGTTGCTAAAAATAGTGATATAAATATTGCAAATCCAATAGAAAAAATAAGAATTTCTGTTTTTTCATTCTGCAAATAATCTTTAACCATCTCATTTATTTTTTCATTTTCTAAATTATTTTTTTTTATTAAATCTTCAACAACTTTTTGAGAAAAACTTTTATCCTGCTCAAATTCAGAATTAGTCTGTATATTGTATACATATATACTTGTAAAAACTATACTTACTATTAATATTAATTCTGTAAAATATAAAATTGATTTTTTTACTCCTAAAGATGCCATTTCTGGATATCTTTCAAATTTCGAAATTGAGTACCATAGTTTTTTTAAAAAATTCATTTTAAAAAACTGTTGCCTAATTTTTTCATTACTCTCCACTTATATATTCCCTCCTAATGCTACTATCAACAAATATTGGGTTCACATCAAATTTAACATTTGCACCAATTAATATATTTTTTCCAGTAATATCAACACTTACATGGTACATTCCAAGTCTTCCTATTACTTTGCATTTTTCGTATTTACCTTGATTATTTTTTATATTAACATATAAAGATTTATCTTTAAAACTATCTTTGAAATCTCTAACTATATAGCGAAGTCTATCTAGTTTTCTAAACATATCTCTATCATCTCTAACATTATATCCATCTGCATATCCTACTGGGATAATTGCAACTTTTGAATCTTTTTTTAAAGTATATGCATTTGAATACCCTATATTATACCCTTTTTTCATGTTTTTTATTTCAGCAACTTGTGATTTTAAATATCCTACACGTTTTAAACCATAGATATTTGGTATGGAAAGCCTTCCTAAAAATGCAGAGCCTACCCTTACAGCATTTAGCCTTTTATCCTTGAATTTTAGAAATCCAGACGAATTACAAATGTGTAGCATTCCCGTATCAACTTTATTTTCCTTTAAGTATTCTACTACATCCATAAAACGATTGAACTGTGTTTCTGAAAATTTATTATTATGAAAAAATGCAAGTGTAAAATGTGAGAAAGTCCCTTCTATTTCAATATTTTTAGTCTTGTTTAATACCTCAACAATTTTCTCTTTCTCATCAAAACAAAATCCATATCTACCAAAACCTGTATCTATTTTTAAATGTACTTTAATTTTTTTATTTAATTTTTCTCCTAATTTGTCCACAACTTCAACAGATTCTTTTGATCCAACAGTTAAAATGATGTCATTTTGAATTAGGTTTTCCACATCTTTTTCTATAGCTGTTGATGAAAGCATTAAAATTCTAGCTTGAACCTTTGCTTCCCTAAGCTGAATTGCTTCTTCAACAGTAGCTACTGCTAAAAAATCAATTCCATTATCTATTAAGAATTTTGAATATGGTACAAGACCTAGCCCATAGCCATTTCCTTTAACTACTCCAATTATTTCTATATTTTTATGGTTATCAAGTCTTCCTGTATCCTTTGCTATTTCTTTTATTACTTTTATGTTATGTTTCAAATCATCTCTGTTTACTACAAGTGATTTCATGTGTCCTCCATATTTTATTTCTTAAACTTCAATTTCAATGCTCTTATATTTCTAAATGCTTTTTCTGAGAATTTATATAGGTTATACATTAAAGGTTTATATGGCATATATACTTCTCCTACAAATTCTGTATATTCTGCTCCAAATCCTTTTTTCATTCTGTATAGGCCATTGCTATTATCTGCAATACCTGGTACTCCTCTTAAATCATATATATCACTTTTTCTACTTAAAGCAATTTTAATCATTTCCCATTGCAATAAATAATTTGGCATAAGATTTCTATGCTCATTACTACTTGCACCATATAAATACCATGTTTTATTTCCATACATTATTGGAATAACACCAGCTATTGGCTTTCCTTCGTAATAAGCTAATAAGACCTTCATATGTTCAGGACCTAACTCATCATACATTTTTTCAAAGTACTCTAAAGGTCTTGTAATAAATCCATCTCTAATTCCAGTTGTAACCATTATTTTATGAAAATCTTTTAAATCTTCTTTTGTTCCATCTTTAATAGTTACTCCCTTTTTAGTCGCCAAACGTACATTATATCTTGTTTTTTGATGAAATGCTTTAAAAATCTCATCTTCTGTTTTTCCTTTTGTATCTAGTCTAAAAACATATCTTGGTTGTATTTCTTCTCTGAAGTTTTTAGCATCATCTTTTATTGAAAAGCCTAATTGTAACATTATATTTTTAAAATCTTCATCATCACTTTTTATATCTGGCTCTATTCTTAAAACTATTGCATTATATTTTTTTGCTAGTTCTTTAGCTCCTTCAGTTAATTGTTGCAAAACTTCCATATCATGAATATCACATACTGGACCTCTTGCTGAATACATTATATTACCAAAAATAGGTATTTTTCTAACCCATACCATAAGTGAACCTATTATTTTTTTGTTTTCATCTTCTGCAAGTATTACTTCTCTTTTCCAACTTGTTTTTACTCTTGCCCATTCTAAAGATTGCTGAAAATTGCATCTTTCGTGATTTTCTAAAAATTTTGTATATTCTTCTTCATCAGTTTTATTTTCTAATAATCTCATTAAAAATTCATCCTTCCTCAAACTATTTATTACAGGTTACTATTAGATAATATATATTAATGAATTGATGAGTTCGACCTCTGTAGTAGTCATTTATTGTTTATTTTTACTAATTATGATCGCCAAAGTTTGACATAGTGCAAATTCTAGACAACTTGGAGAACGGAAGAAATGAATTAATATCTATTATCTAATAGTAACTCGTTAAAAAATATTTCTTCCATCTTATTTTTATTATTGCTTTTTCATGTTCTTATATTACACCATTTTTAGATTTTTGTAAATAGAAAAAGCAAGTCTTAACAAAAATTTGTTAAAACTTGTTTTCCTTATTAATAAAATATATTTTCAATTTTTTGATCTGGATGGTTCTCTTTCATTTCAGCAGTTTCCCAAGGGTAAGTAAATAATTTTTCTCTTGGTAAATCAAAACCATAGAAGCCTTTTTCAATTCCTTTTGGCATATTTTCTTCACCTCTTAAACATATTGTAGAAAATAAAATTTTAGCTTTTGGTAAAGTTTTCTTTATTTCATCAAGAGCTGTATTTGCTGTATCCCCAGAACTAAACGTTCCTTCAACAACTAATAAAATTAATTCTCTATCTTTATCTAAATCTTTTAATGTGTTTAATAGTATTATGTGATCATATATTCCATTTTGTTTTATCTTTTTTACTTGAATTGGTGCAAATTTTATTAAATTTAATTCATTTGCAATATAAACTGCAGGAACTGCACCACTACGTAAAATTGGTACAACATAATCAATTCTTATATTATTATTTTTACAATAATCATCTATTTCTTTAGAAACTTTCAAACAATAATTCTTAAATTCATCATGCGACATATCTCTTATTTCAGCTTCATAATTAATCTTTTCATTACTTCTTGTATACATTAATTTTTCCTTCTAATACATAATTCAAATTATTATATATTTAGCAAATTATCTCTTTTATTTATATTCTTATAATAACATTTTTACTTTTTATTCCTTTATTTTTATATGAGCTACAGTTTTTTCAATTCTAATAATAATATTTCAAATATAAATGTACCTTAATTTGCGTAAATTATATTTTTCTAACCTTGTCTATCCAATCTTTAATTAATTCTTTTTCAACTAATATATTATTATTTATACCAGTTCCCATAAATACTGTAGGTTTATTTTTTGCATGATAATCAGATCCACCTGACATATATTTATTATTCTTTTGGCATAAATTAGTCATATATTTCATACCATCTTTGTCAAATAATGAATGAATGCATTCTAACCCATCTAAATTAGTTGTATTTATAATTTTTTCAACACTCTTTCTTTTATCTTTAAATGGATATATTAATCCATGTGCTAAAAAGGCTAATCCTCCAGCATTATGTATTTTATTAATTACAGTTTGACAATCATCTATATATTTTGAAGTATCATAATAAAAAGGGCTATTTATATTTCCTTGATGTTCTCTATAAAAGCTTACTCTATCTATTGGAGCATATTTTTTTATTATTTCTTCATTTTCATTATATTTTATAATATTATCATAAAATACCCATGCAGCATACATTTTATTAGGATTTGATATATCAATTTTTATACTATTATCAACTTTTAAACCTATTTTTTTACCAACACTTATAAAATGTTTTAGTATATCACTTTGAACTTCTTGTAAATTTTCTTTTTTTATATCTATTTTGTGATAATCCATTCCATATGCTAAAATTTCTATATTAACATTATCAAAAATGCATTTTATTTCTGACCCTATAATTATTTCTCCACTAAACTTATTTCTAATTTCAGGATGATTTTCCAATTCATAATATGCTTCAATAGTATCGTGATCTGTAATTGATATTATCTCTAAATTGTTTTTTTCTGCATTTTCAAGTAACATTTCGACTGTATCTGTACCATCTGAATGTGTTGTATGCAAATGTAAATCTATCATTTTTGATTATTCCTTTAAATAGTTTTTGGTGGAGGTGAGGAGATTTGAACTCCTGTCCACTACCCCTTCCATATAAACTTCTCCGAGTGCAGTTTGCTATAATTATTCATCTAAACTATACAAGCAAACATGTTTAGCTTAAATATATCTTTTAAATACCCTCTATTTTCAAAGATACCAAATAGATTTGTTTCCCACTAGTTTAACACCTTGTTACTATGCGTGGGAACATAGTAAAAGGCGTAGCTGCGCCTAGGCAGCTAATGCTAATTCTGTATTATCAGCGTTTAAATTTATTTTCGCTTTTTTATAGTGGCCGAAGCGACCATCCACTACTCGCTATTTATACTTCTAGAGCAATGTCGAAACCATTACACCCCCAGTACATTATTTATTATACAATATTTTTGCTGATTTTACAAGGTAATTTTTCTCAATATATTATCTTTTGCTATATAAAATATGAGGTAAGATGTAAGCGGTTAAACTTTTAAATTTCTACTTCCTACCTCTTACCTCATACCTCTGACCTCATACTTCAATTAATATTCATAACTATCACTTTGTTCTATTGCGCTAGCTTCACAATATCTTCCATTATTATCTCAGTTACTTTCTCTGCTGTTTCTTTTTCTTTTTTTGTTTCCTTATATTCTTCTAATTCTAATGGCTTACCATATGTAATTGTTGCTTTTTTGAAAGGTTTTTCCCCACCTTTAATTCCAACTGGGATAACTTGAGCATCAGAATTTAGTGCAAAATACGCAACTCCAGTTTTGGGTTTAATTCCTTTTTTCAAGCCATTTCTTGTTCCTTCTGGAAACAAGGCTAATGCTTTATTTTGTTTTAAAGTTTTAAGTCCATCTTTCATTGGTCCTAAATCTTTTGCATTTCTTTTAACTAAAATAACATCAAAAACTTTTGCTAAATGTGCTAAATACCAGTTTTTTGCAAGTTCTTCTTTTGCTAAAAATCTTGTATCATCTCTTTTACATGTAACTTCCATAAGTGGTGCATCTAAAAAGTTTCTATGATTTCCACAAAAAATTACAGGCCCATTTTTAGGAATATTTTCTAATCCAATTACTTGAATTCTATATACTATTTTTAAATATATAAAAATCAAAAATCTAATTAAATATCTTTTTATTTTATAATATGTATTTTTCAATTTAATAAATACCTTCTTTCCTTTGCTATATTTGTATTATCCAAAATATTTGGCAACAGAATTTAAATAAGATTCTTCATTTTGGCTTATTTAGTCTCAATTCCTAAATGAGACTTTTTATCATCTATAATTTCTATTACTCTATTTACAACTTCTTCTATTGTCATATTAGTAGAATCTATTAAAATTGCATCTTCAGCTTTTATAAATGGAGCTATTTCTCTTGTACTATTTATTCTTTCTCTTTTAATAATATTTTCTAAAATTTCTTCATATGTTGATTTAATACCTTTTTGTTGATTTTGAATATATCTTCTTCTTGCTCTTTCTTTTACATCACAATCTAAAAATATTTTTACATCAGCATTTGGAAATACTACAGTTCCAATATCTCTACCTTCCATTATTATATCTTGGTATTTTCCCATTTCTTGTTGCATAGGTGTAATTTTGTCTCTTACTTCTTTTACAGCAGAGTATTCCGAAACTAGATTGTTTACTTTATCTTCTCTAATCTCTTGACTAACATCTTTTCCATTTAAATAAACCTTTTGGACTCCATCTTCTATTTTTAATTCAATTGATATATTATATAAAACTTTTTCAATTCCTGCAATATCAGTATAATCTACATTATTGTTAATGCAATCTAGAGTAACACATCTATACATTGCTCCTGTATCTATATACACCAAATTTCTTTTTTCTCCAACTAATTTTGTAATTGTACCTTTTCCGCTTCCAGCTGGCCCATCAACTGCAACAACAAATCCCATAGTTCATTCCTCTACTTTCTGTTTAATTTTTCCTTATTTTATCACACTAAAACAATTGTTGTCAATTTGGGACCGGGTATTTTTTGCACATTGGTAAATTGGGACCGGGTATCTTTTGCACAATAATGTGCAAAAAATACCCGGTCCCAATTTACCAAATTACCCAAATTACACCCTATAAATCTTTGCCCCTAAACTATTTAGCTTCTCATCTAGATTTTCGTACCCTCTTAGTATATATTCTATGTTGTCGATTCTTGTTGTTCCTTTAGCAACTAATCCTGCTAAGACCATACTTGCACCACCTCGCAAATCTGTTGCCAAAACTTTTGAGCCATATAGTTTTTTTGTGCCCTTTATTATAGCATTTTTACATTCTAGTTTTACTTTTGCTCCCATTTTTTGAAGCTCTATTAAATATTTAAATCTATTTTCAAAAATATTTTCTGTTATTATTGATGTACCATTTGCAACTGTTAAACATGCCCCCATAATTGCCTGCATATCTGTTGGAAAACCTGGATATGGCATTGTTTTTATATCTATTGCTTTTAATTTTTTTGGAGCCTTTAATTCTATTTCTTTATTTTTCAAATCAATTGTACATCCCATTTCTTCTAATTTATCTATAATTGGAGCTATATGATTTATTTCAACATTTTTTAATAAAACTTCTCCCCCTGTAATTGCTGTAGCTCCTAAAAGAGTACCCGTTTCTATTCTATCTGGCATTATATTATAGCTGACATTTTTTAATGTATTTACTCCTTGGATTTTAATTATATTTGTTCCAGCTCCACTTATTTTTGCTCCCATAGAATTTAAAAACTTTTGTAAATCTACTATTTCTGGTTCCATTGCTGCATTTATTATTTTAGTTGTTCCTTTTCCTAAAACTGCTAAAAGCATTATGTTTTCTGTTGCTCCAACACTTGGAAAATCTAAATTAATATCTGTAGGTATTATTTCATCTGCTTCACAATTTATTTTTCCAAATTCTTTTTTTATTTTCACACCAAGTTTTTCAAATGCTTTTAAATGTAAATCTATTGGTCTTGCTCCAATGTCACACCCCCCTGGATATGAAAAAATTGCTTTTTTGTATTTACCTAAAATTGCTCCTGCAAATATTACTGATGATCTCATTTGATGCATTAGATTTTCTGGTATTTCAAATTTAGATATATTTCTCGAATCTATTATTACTTTATTTTTATTCTTTTTTACTCTGCATCCTAAACTTTTTAAAATTTCTATCATCATTTGTGTATCATGAATATTTGGTACATTATATAGTTTTGTTATTCCTTTGTTTAATATGCTTGCTGCCATTATTGGAAGTGATGCATTTTTTGAACCCGAAACATAAGTCTCTCCTTGGAGCCTTTTTCCTCCTTCTATTATGTAACTCGACATTTTTCTATTTTTCCTTTCATAAAATACTTTTTTATGATGTATTTTATGCTAAAGTTACATATTTTGTGAATTAACAAAGTAAAAAGCTTAATTATAATTTTAGATAATAAAAAAATCATCCAATTGCTTGAATGATTTTTTAAGATACTATAAATTTCATCTTCCATCTGTAATAATTTGTTTTTCTTGTTGTTTTATTGCCTCTAAACACTTTTGAGAGTCCATAAAGAACATTCCACTAGTTGCTGATTGTATATTTACAAAAGGAATCCATGGATTTTTCTTATCTAAAACATATCTAGATGGAATATTTAAACATATCACTCCTGTTCTTCCCTTTAATGCTTGCTGCCATGAAAGTGACGTTTTTCCAAACCTTTTATCGTTGTTTCCATTCATATCCCACATAGTATATGTATCTAAAATAACATTTTTTGTTTTTTCATTCGGTTCAAAATAACTTGCATTAGCACTTCGTAAAATTGTATCTGCACAGTCTGGTGAATCAATTCCTATTCCTATAATACAACATTTTTTATTAATTCCTTGAATAGAATTTATTGCCTCCAATACTCTTCTGTCTTGATCCGGTGTAGTAATTGATTGATTTGACGCCTCAATTAATGGATACAATACATCTCCACCTGTATCAACGCCTATCAATGATTCCACTTCTCCAATATCCTCTAGTGTCTTTTCTATTTTATGTTTTAAATTTCCATCTTCTCTATCTATAATTAAATAAACATTTAAATCTTTTGCTGGAATATTTTCTAAAAATCTTCCACTTCCTAATGTTTCCGTTGAAATCAAGTATATATCATCATCTACTATTCTTGCTGAATTTTGTACTGTCCTTTCTTCTCCCATATTTCCTTTTGAATCTTGTGATGTAGTTTTGTTAGTTCTAATTGATATTACATCGCTACATTGAATTCCATTTTGTTGCAATATTTTTGCTAATATAGAAGCTTGTATACAATCTGAACCTCCTCCCATTCCTATTACTGCGGTTTTACCTACCGCTACCTCTGGGAAATTTAGTAGATTGAGTATTATTAATTTGATGTACTGGAGAAATACTAGCCTCAAAGTCATTCCCTACACTTTGAAGTTCTATATTACTTTTAGATAATTCATTTGGATTTTCTCCTGCTTTTTTTGCAATATTACTAATCATTACTGTTGTTACATTAGGAGCATCATCCTTTTTAGCAAGATTAGCTCTTGTTTGACTATATATTCTTGCAAATGTTGGTAATACAATATTCAATCCATCAACTATTGGATTTTCCGAATTATTATTCTTAAAATATGTTATAGCATTTCTCATTGTTGCAGGTGCATAATATAATAGAATTGCTTTATCATCATCAATTCCTGTTGCAGTTAATTCTTGTTCTAAAATTGCTCTAACATTAGGCTCTTGGCTTTGTAGTGTTTGTAATACTATTTGTGCTTCTGTAGAATCAGTAATTTTTAGCATATTACATATTTTAGTTGTTGCAATACTACACGGATTTGTATTTTCTAATTCAAGTACTCCCATTATATCATCAATATATCGTAAGTATGTTGGTCCAATATCGGCTATTGAATTCATTTGTTTTAGATATTCTTCAGCTTTTTTAAATTTTTCCCAATATGAATCATCTATAATAGTTGAACCTTTTCTATTTTGCTTATCTATTACTGCTCCACCAATATCAAAAAGTACATGTAACATATAATAATCAAAACTCTTTTTATCAAGATTAACCAATGGTTCTAAATTTTTTGGAAAATTTTCAGAGAAAATAAATTGACCCATATTAAATTTAGTCCTTAGCCCATTTAAAATAATCTTTTTATATTTATCATCTAATTTATCAAAGCTTGGTGATATTCCTGGTATATTTGCTAATCCTTGATATAATATGTCATCATGATCTACCGTTTGAAGTCCTATTTGATTTTCTATTCTACTAACAACTCTTTTAATTTTTCCTAAATCATTAATAATTAAATATGTACATATTGCTTCTAAATCCTCCTTAGACTTAATAATCTCTTTTGTATATTTACATATTTCTTTAAATTTTTTTCTTGATAATCTTTTAGGTTGCTGACACTTTGTAAATTTTTCATAATCATTAGAAATAACATACTTCAAAAGTTTTATACTTAGTATTGTTTTTTTAAATTCTAAATCTGGATCAACTGTTTTATTAGCACCCTCTGGTGTTACATTAACATCTCCTTTAAGCCATTCTAATTCCGGATATTCTCTCATTGCTTTACCAATCATTTCAAAACCTCCATTTACTAATAATTCTTATTTATTATATATTGTTTTACATAATTTGTCAAATTTACAGTTCTAATAAAATCCCCCGTAAAACAGGTGGTTTTTGCATGCCCTATAAGGGCATATAATATTGCAGCACTTAAATGTGCTGGCTTTCACTTCGTTCAAGCCTTTATTCATTTACTATTGTAGCAAACTCTTAAAAAGGTTATAGCGTTCCTTTTTAGTTAATTTATCCTCTAGTACTTCTTCCTTTTCTTTATCTAATATGTATTTTCTAATAGATGCTTCATTTAATCCTATAAATATCCCATAAAACTTGATATATTTATTTTCGGTGGTATTGATAACAAAAAATGTACATGATCTGCCATTAGGTGTCCTTCAACTATTTCTACTCCTTTCCATCTGCATAAATCTTGTATATAGCCTCTTATATCTGCCCTTAATTTATGATATATTACCTTTCTTCTATATTTTGGTATAAATACAATGTGATATTTGCAATTCCATTTTGTGTGTGATAAAGTATTACTCAAAGATATCACTCCTTTCTGATATTTTGTTGGCTTGAACACTAATATTATATCATTAAGTTTGATATCTTTTGCTATAAGTTTTTAAAACAACACTCGCATAGCGAGCGGTTTTTTATCTCGCTTTTGGCTCGACACGCTAAAGCAAAAATCATAACCACCCGTAAAACGGGTGGTTTGCTCTTAGCCTAGAAGGCTATTGTACTGGCTCTTCTGGGCTGAAGCCCTTTTGAACGGTTTGCCAACCGCATTTTTTTCTCAGGCTACCACTTAAGTGGTCCTATCCCCTTTTTTATTTTCCTTTCTTTCTCTTTTTTCTCTTTCTCAAAGGGATCGATATATTCTTTTATACTTATTTGGTCTTCTGCTATATCTTCTTGTAATTGGTTTCTTATATATTCTTCTATTGCTTTTTTATTTTTGCCTACTGTATCCACATAATAGCCTCTACACCAAAAGTGCCTATTTCCATATTTATACTTGTAATTTGCATGTCTATCAAATATCATCAAACTACTTTTTCCTTTTAAATATCCCATTATACTTGCTACACTATATTTTGGTGGAATGCTTACTAACATATGTATATGGTCTGGACATAATTCTGCTTCTATTATTTCTACTCCTTTTTGCTCGCATAGTCTTCTTATTATTACTCCTATATCTTTTCTTATTTTCCCATATATCTCCATTCGACGATATTTAGGTGCAAATACTATATGATATTTGCAATTCCACGTACTGTGTGCTAAACTATTATTGTCTTTCATGACAAATTCCTCCTTTTTGATTTTTATTTGCGGTTGGCGAACCACACTTATTATATCAAAAAGGAGGAATTTTTCTACTCATAGCTAGAAGCTTTTAGAACCCCCTGTCGAACAGGGGGTTTTCGTTACACAAAAAAAAATCATCCAATTGCTTGAATGATTTTAGTCTATCTGTTATTAGTTCGAACAGATACGTCATTGGTGCGATTTGTAGTCAGGTATGCGAAAAATCGCACCATTTATTTATCATCTTATAAAATTCAATTTACTATAATTAATTTAACATAACTTTTTTATTTTTGCAAGTAATATTTTAAATAATTCGGAATAAAATTTCCATTTTGAACTTGACTAAACAAAAAATCTATGATATTTTTTAGATGGAGGTGATATATATGAGTCTTGACGATTTAAAAGTAGATTTAGGTTCTGTTGACTATGATGATAGAACATTAGAATTTTTAAGAAGAGATTTTTCAATTTTAACAAAGGGAATTGAAGGAAAAAGATTAGAAGACATTAATCTTGATGCTGTAATGGAACTTTTAGATATGCTTAAAAGTGAAGTTCAAAATGTAAAAATGGGAT
>Ga0247608_10004421_pt1 | contig 15748 bp, 13 predicted proteins | sample 176DNAGHGlowgp2_FD_193490 | JGI IMG/M metagenome (GOLD analysis project Ga0247608, IMG submission 193490) | Sheep rumen microbial communities from Palmerston North, Manawatu-Wanganui, New Zealand - 1766 DNA GHGlow gp2 | ecosystem: Host-associated > Mammals > Digestive system > Stomach > Rumen ... | reverse complement strand
TGATGGACGAGGGCACCTCAGCACTCGACCCCAAGACAGAGGCCAAGGTGATGGAGCACCTCTACGACATGGGCATCACACTCATCATGATAGCCCACCGTCTGGAGACCATTGCCCAGTGCGACCATATCTACGTCATAGAGCACGGGCAGATCACCCAGCACGGCACACACGACGAACTGCGGCAGATGGACGGCCTGTACAGCAACCTCTTAAAATATGCCTGACACCATGAGAACGGATATATTCCTACAGCAGTTAGCCCAGCGCATGGATGGCGACCGCAAGGCTATCAGTCAGGCGCAGGCCATCTTGCGCTCCATGATAGACAGGAAACTGTGGAAGCAGATGGAGTCGGCCGAGGAACTGCCGAAAGACATAGAGCAGATAGAGACGCTGCTGGAGCGCCATAACATCTTCTTCCGCCCCATCACGCTCAGCGACCGCTGGTGGACCCACTGCACGGGCTATATGATGGGGTTCATGGCCGATGACAATACCCCCGTCATACTCAAGCCCGGCTTCGTGGACTATAAATTCATACACCCGAAGACCAACCAGGCGATGGCGGCCAGCCGGCATGCTGACCTGCTGAAGCAGGAGGCACTGATGACCTGTCTGCCACTGACAGAAGACGACCTGACTGTCAAGTCGATCTTGCGCTATGCTGCATATAGTCTCAGCAAGTACGACCTGCTATACATCCTGATGGCAGGCATAGGCGTGGCACTGCTGACGATGTTCACCCCTTACGTTTCGAAGTTAATCTTCTCGGAGGTCATCCCCTCGGGCGATGCCAATCAGATTGTTCCCATTGCGGTACTGCTCTTCAGTGCCGCCGTCGGACTGACAATGGTATATATAGCCCGTAACCTGGTGGTGGTGCGTATCAAGGACAAGGTAGAGTATGCGCTGCAGACGGCCCTCATGTCGCGACTGCTGCAAATGCCCACCACCTTTACCAAGAGGTTTACGCCTGGCGACCTCAGCAACCGCCTGCTATCTCTGTCGCGCGTGAGTTCCAACCTGACAGCCAATTCCCTGTCAACGCTCCTGACCTTCCTGTTCTCGTTCGTCATGGTCGCACAGTTCTTCATCTATGGCGGACCGCTACTCTACACTGGCATCATCGTCGTCCTGATACGGATCGCAGCCCTCATACTGGAGAGCCACTATACACAAAAAGTGCAGCGCAGTGTGAACGCCAGCGGATCACGGCTCATAGGTATGCTGTTTGCCTTGTTTTCAGGCATCCAGAAGATCAAGACCACGGGAGCGGAGTTCCGTGCCTTCCATCAGTGGGCAAAGGCATACGCCCCCACAGAGGCCTTCAGCAGCCGACAGCCAGTGGTCAGTTTCTTCGTAACCGGCATCGGCTATTGTCTCAGATTATTGCCCATGATTGTGACGATGTGGGCGGCCTGGTACTACCGGCTGTCGCTCTCCGACTATATAGCCTATTGCGCCGTACTGGGAATAGTCTGCCAGGCCGTGTCCAACTTGCAAGGCATCACGTCCCTGACATCGCGCATGCTGCCAGAGATACAACTCTGCAGGCCCATCCTGACAGGAAAGACGGAGGCAAAGGAGAATGCCAATGTTGTGAAGAGTATCACGGGCCGGATGGACATTCGAGGCCTGAAGTTCCGCTACGACGACAATATGCCTTTGCTCTTCGACGGCCTCAACCTGACCATCAACAATGGCGACTACGTGGCACTGGTCGGAGCGTCGGGCTGTGGCAAAAGCACGCTGATGCGACTGATGATGGGACTGGAGAAACCGCTGTCGGGCTCTGTCTTCTACGACCAATACGACATCAATGACATCAACCTTCGCAGTCTGCGGCACTACTGCATCGGCATCTGCATGCAGGACGGTCAACTGGTGGAGGGCACCATCCGCGACAACATCATCTTCAACAACCCGCTGCTGACGGACGATGACGCATGGGAGGCGGCCCGCATGGCAGCCCTCGACGGCGACATCCGTAATATGCCCTTAGGCATGGATACGCCCATCACCACCGACGGTAAAGGTGTGTCGGGCGGACAGCGCCAGCGCATTCTCATCGCCCGTGCTCTGGTCAGGAAACCCAAGGTGCTATTCCTCGACGAGGCCACGTCGGCGCTCGACAACATCAGTCAGCACACCGTCGTCGAGAACCTGGCAAACCTGAAATGTACACGTATCGTCATTGCCCACCGACTGAGCACCATCGAGAAGTGCAACCGCATCATCGTGCTGAAGGAGGGCCGCGTGGCTGCAGACGGCAACTTCGAGGAACTCCAAAGGCTCGGCTATTTCCCTAACGAAAAAGACAAGGAACATGAAGAATAGTATCAATATGCACCTACGCCAATGCCTACTGACGGGTCTGGCATTTCTCAGCCTCGGGTCATGGGGGCAGGCATCACTGACCTTGCATGAGGTGATACGACTGTCGCAGGACAGTGCTATCACCGCCTTCCAGAGCCGGCAGGAGTACCAGAGCCATCAGGCATCCTACGAGGCTTTTGAGGCCCTGCGAAAGCCGCAACTCTCATTGAAGATAGTGCCCAACTACTCACGCATCATCAGCGACCCCACCCGCGACTACGTTTACCTGCGCAACTACGACATTTTCTCCACCTCGGCACAACTGAGGCTCAGCCAGAAAATGCTGCCCTTCGGCGGCGAGGCCTACGTGGGCACACAAGCCATCTGGAGTGAGTTCTTCCGCGAGGGAGCCTCAGGGTATCCGCGGCAGTTCGTGGCCAGCCCGCTGCTGGTTGGATACAGCCAGTCCCTGCTGGGTTACAACCCCTTCCGATGGGAAAAGCATGTGAAAGATCAGCGGCTGAAAGCAGCCCGCCAGCAGCACGAGTACAACCTGCGGCTTATTGCCGAGGAGGCTGCTGTGCGCTACTTCCGTTTACTCTGCCGACAGCGGATGGCGATGCTGCGCCAAGAGGAACTGAGTCTGAACGACACCGTGCTGGCCATTGCACGCGAGAAAGCCACCATCGCCATCGTCACGCAGCAGGAACTGCACGCCATGGAACTGCAACTGCAGAATTCCGCCAACCTGTTGGCTGCCGCCCTCAAGGATGAGCAGAAGGCAAGGACGGAACTGGCCTCCCTGTTACGCATGAAGCGAATACCCAACGACACAGCGCTGCTGGACATACCAGACATGCCCTTACCCGTTCCATATACCGCCGAGGAGGTAGCGATGCTGGCTAGGAGCAACAGCCCCGCTTACCAGCACCAACTAGCAGAACTGACCGAAGCACGCCACCAGGAAGAAAAGGCCAGAAAGGAGAGAGGCGTCAACCTCGGATTAGACATTAACCTGGGACTGCAGCAGGTCAACTCGACCTTCGGCAGCGCCTACAAGAACCAACAGTTGTATGCTTTAGGTTCGTTACAGGTCACCATTCCGCTAATGGACCATGGTGCAGCCAAAAAGCGGCACGCCGCGGCTATGGCATGGGGAGAACGACAGGAGTCGGCACTCCAGGAGACAGAGCGCCTGCTGGAAGAAGATGCCATCGCAACTCTGCAGAAGTTGCATGAAAGCAGAAGGATACTTGAGAGTACCGAACAGACCATCAAACTAGCAGAATCCCACTTCTACGAGACGGTTGAAAACTATGCCAACGGCCTCTGCGACATCAACACCTTCAGTCTGGGGCAGAGCCGATGGGTGACGGCCTACACCAACTACCTGACTGCCTTGGAAGAATTCTGGACGACCCACTATCATCTGCAAACCCTCATTGATTATGAATAAGTATATACGTCTATTGTTGCTTGTTTCTCATGTCTCATGTCTCATCTCTCTCACTGCCTGTCAGTCGAGACCAGAGGGGCAGCCCGCCTCTCAGCAGACCGACACGCTGGCAGTGAAACCGGCAAAGGCACCGCCACATCAGCAGGCTCCGAGTTATTCAACGGCCAACAAAGGTAAGATAGAAGCATTACGTGAGATTCCTGTCTTCAGCCGTGTCTCAGAACAGATAGTCATGTTCGGCATAGAGAAGACAGGCCAATACGTGAAGAAAGGGCAGGTTGTAGCACGGCTTAGCGATGCAGCCCTGCGCGAGAAGATTCTTCACAGCCGCGCCAAACTGGAGAAAGCCGAATTCCAATACCAGGCCATCCTGATGGGCCAGGGCTATAAGCGCGACCATCTTGATGCGGCACCCGATAACATCAAGCAGCTGGCACGTATCAACAGTGGTTACAACGAAGCGAAAGCCGAGTTGCACGAGTTGGAGCACCAGCTGTCCTACTGCACCATCACAGCTCCCGTCTCTGGGGCTGTCTCGCAGATCAAGAACACGCTCTATGGGGCTGCCCTGCCAGGCGAGGCGCTCTTCTATATCGTGGATACCGGGCACCTGAAGGTGAGCTTCGATGTACTCGAGAACGAGATGTCCCGCTACCAGATGGGCACCCGTGTCTCGGTCACGACCGTTGCCTATCCCTCAGAACAACATCCCGCTACCATCTCAGCCATCAGTCCGGTCATCGACGACAATGGCATGGTACATATCGAAGCCGCCTTGGATCCCCATCCCCACCTGACACCAGGCATGACGGCCTTCGTAACACTTTAATCAACATCCTTACGACTATGCTACAGATTCGCTGCAAGAACAACAACGTGACGAAGAGCTTCCCTGAGGGGTCTTCGCTGCTCGACGTATATCAGGAGTTTGCCGACGAGATACGACTGCCCTACCCAGTGGTGTCGGCAAAAGTGAACAACACCTCCCAGGGTCTGAAGTTCAGGCTCTACCAGAACCGCGACGTGGAGTTTCTCGATGCCCGCGAGGGATCGGGCCACAGAGTCTATGTGCGCTCATTGTGCTTCCTGCTCTACAAGGCCACACAGGACGTGTACCCAGGTTCGAAGCTCTTTATCGAGCACTCGCTGTCGAGAGGCTACTACTGCAACTTCAAGAAGAAGACGGCCGAGTCCCTTCAGGACGACGATGTCTTCCTGATCAAGGCACGCATGAAGGAGATTGTAGGCCTTGACATGCCTTTCCGCCGCACCGAGGCCACGACAGAGGAAGCCGTCCGTGTGTTCTCCGAACGGGGATTCCAGGACAAAGTCAAACTCCTGGAGACGAGCGGTCAGGCCTACTCCGACTACTACACGCTGGGCGACACCGTCGACTACTACTACGGTCCGCTGGTACCCTCTGCAGGCTACCTGCAGGTGTGGGACCTCGAGCGCTACGAGGAAGGGCTGCTGCTGCGGGTACCCGACTGGAACAATCCCTCGCGGGTGGCAGAGAAGGTGGCACAACCCAAGACCTTCAGCATGTTCGCCGAGAAGACGCGTTGGGACATCATCATGCGCCTCTCCAATGCCGGCGACGTGAACAAGGCCATCATGCGAGGCTACGCCTCTGAGCTGATACAGGTCTCCGAGGCCCTGCAGGAGAAGAAGATCGTGCAGATCGCCGAGGAGATCGACCGCCGCTTCCATCAGGAGAAGGATCCTGTGCGCATCGTACTCATCACAGGTCCCTCGTCGTCGGGCAAGACCACCTTCTGCAAGCGTCTCTCCATACAGCTGCTGGCCTGTGGACTCAGACCCGTGTCGTTCTCCACCGACGACTACTTCGTAAACCGCCTGGACACGCCGAAGCTGCCCAATGGCGACTACGACTTCGACAATATCGAGACTGTCGACTACCACCTGATGGAAGACCATCTCGTGCGACTGATGGCCGGCGAACGTGTGGAGATACCTGAGTACAACTTCGTAACGGGCAAGCGCGAGTACAACGGCAAACAGCTTAAGCTGGGCAGCGACACGGTACTCATCATCGAGGGCATCCACGCCCTCAATCCCCTGCTCACACAGAAGATCGACGACACGCTGAAATACAAGATCTACATCTCTGCCCTCACCAGCATCTCACTCGACGACCACAACTGGATCCCTGTCCGCGACAACCGTCTGCTCAGGCGCATCATCCGCGACTACAACAAGGGCGCCTACACGGCCCGGCAGACCATCGCCCAGTGGAAGAATGTGTGCGAGGCCGAAGACCAGTGGATCTTCCCCTTCCAGGAGACGGCCGACGCCATGTTCAACTCCGCCCTGAACATCGAGTTTGCCGTGCTCCGCACCCACGCAGAGATCATCCTCTCCTCCGTGCCCAGGAACTGTCCTGAGTATGCCGAGGCCCATCGCCTGCTGAAGTTCATACACTTCTTCCTGCCCGTGAGCGACAAGGAGATCCCCCCGACCTCCATCATGCGCGAGTTCGTCGGCGGTTCCAGCTTCAAATACTGACCTGCTGAAACTGAAAAAAGGGCTTCGAAAAGCCCTTTTTTCTATTCCCACTCGATGGTCCCGGTAGGTTTCGGAGTCAGGTCGTAAAGCACGCGGTTCACGCCCTTCACCTCCGTGATGATGCGCTTGGTGATATGATGCAGCAGCGCATAGGGGATCTCCTCGATGGTGGCAGTCATGGCGTCGCGCGTGTTCACGGCACGGATAATCACCGGCCAGTCCCAGCTTCGCTTGTCATCACGGACACCTGTCGACTTATAGTCAGGCACAATCGTAAAGTACTGCCACACCTTGCCTTCCAGACCGTTCTTGGCAAACTCCTCTCGCAGGATGGCGTCACTCTCGCGAAGCGCCTCCAGACGATCCCTCGTGATGGCACCCGTGCAGCGCACACCCAGTCCTGGACCGGGGAAGGGCTGACGATACACCATGTTGTCGGGCAGTCCCAGCTCCTTGCCTACGACGCGCACCTCGTCCTTGAACAACAGCTTGATGGGCTCCACCAGTTCAAACTGCATGTCCTCAGGCAGTCCGCCCACATTGTGGTGCGACTTCACAGGTCCCGACTCCACAATATCGGGGTAGATGGTACCCTGCGCCAGGAAACTGATGCCCTCAAGCTTGCGGGCCTCCTCCTCAAACACACGGATGAACTCAGCACCAATGATCTTGCGCTTCTGCTCGGGATCGGCCACACCGGCCAGCTTGTCGAGGAAGCGGTCTGTGGCGTCAACATACACCAGATTGGCGTTCAGCTCGTCACGGAACACCTTGATCACCTGCTCAGGCTCGCCCTTGCGCAGCAGTCCGTGGTTCACGTGCACCGACACCAGCTGACGGCCCACCGCCTTGATCAGCAGGGCAGCCACCACTGAGGAGTCGACACCTCCCGACAGGGCCAGCAGCACCTTCTTGTCACCGATCTGAGCCCTCAGTTCCTTCACTTGTTCCTCAATAAACTTCTGTGCCAGCTCCGGAGTCGTGATGCGCTCCATGTCTGCCGGTCTCACATTTCCTGTAGTCATAATCTTCAAGTTTTTCTGTTAAATGATTTTCTGGCCACAAAATTACGAATTATTTCGATAACCGCCAAATTATCTGGCGAAAAAAGTTCGACCGTGGTCATGCTGTTACCGCTCTGAAGGAACCACCCCTCTCTACATATCCCTCCCCTCTTATAAAAGAGGGAGGATATGGTAGGAGAGGGTGTTCTGGAAGAGCGTACACTGCAACGCAAAACGATAGGACCTTTCTCTGTCAGTATGCATTCCTGTCATGCACAAATATCGTCTTGATCGTCATCCAGATGATACGTATGTCGAGCCAGATGCTCCAGTGCTCCATATACCAGATATCACGCTTCACGCGCCCCTCCATCTGCCACAGCTCACTCGTCTCACCCCGATAGCCCGTCACCTGTGCCCAGCCAGTCACGCCAGGCTTCACGAAATGGCGCACCATATACTTGTCTATCAGCTGTGAGTACTGTTCCGTATGCGCCAGCATGTGAGGTCTCGGTCCCACGATCGACATGTCACCCTTCAGCACGTTCAGGAACTGCGGGAGCTCGTCGATGTTCGACTTCCGCATGAAATTGCCGAACGGATATTTCCGCGGGTCATCCTTCGTGGCCTGCACCTTGTCTGCATCAGCGTTCACATGCATCGACCTGAACTTCAGCATCTCAAAGTCCTTGCCGTCCAAGCCTGTTCGCAGCTGTTTGAAGAACACGGGGCCTGGACTTTGTATCTTCATGATGATCCACACGAACGGGAATATCAGCGCCGTCGGAATCAGGAACACGATTGACAGCACAATATCGAACAACCTCTTCACCGCCTTGTTCACAGGGTTCAACAGCGGATTCTCATAGGTGGTGAAGATTTCCATATCATCCAAGAACTCCCGTTTCAAGCCAATCCCCAACGTCTCCACCGACACTGGCACATAATAGAACCTCACCAGTTTCTGGTCGCAATAGTTGGATATCTGCCGGATGACATTCCGCTTCAGACGCGACAGGCTGACGTAGACTTCATCACCGAATTGGTCGTCAGCATCGCCACTGGCGACTTTGTCCATAAGATCCTTCAGCGTTCCCAACTTTTTGATTTCCATTCCCTCAGGCATACCGTTCATATCGTTATCGGCATAATAGCCCTTGATCATATATCCCTTCGAAGCATCGTCTTTCAGTCTGGTATATACAGACAACAACTCTGGGTCAGCCCCCACAAATAAGACTGCTCTAGTATTTCTACCCTTCTGCCGATAATACTTGATCACCATTCTCTCGAAATAGCGGGCAATGAGCAAAATAAAGAAGAAACATGTACCTACCTCCATCAGCTGAACACCGACTCTAGTCTGTGTAAGACTGATACCCTTCATAATCAGATAGGCTATCAGCACTGTCAGTCCGGTAAGCCTGACAATGCGCCTTATGATGTCTCCCACAGAGACCACTCGCTGATGGATAATAGGAGAATTGTAATAATGACTGATCAGCAATGCCAGATTCAGCGTAATAGCAAAGAGTCTCACTTTGCGGGAAGGCCAGTCTGCAATCCTCGGATAATAGAGCACACAAAGGTACAGCAATGCGTTGAGCAGAATAAAATCTACTGCCATCACCGCATATTTCAGTAAACTGTTTGTTCTACTATTATTAGTCATACTATAAACAGATTATGATTTCGAATAAGTCATGTTGGCCCAACATCTCCAAACAGGTTGCCACAAACGGAACAGGAAGGAGAACACCACCTCTCCGGGGAAATACCACCAGAAGCGAAGATTCTTCTTAAGAAGCGCAGATAAGCGATAGACACGTGAACGCCTCTTCAGGTCACCATACCGACTGTCATTCTTTCCAAAATTGCCTGTCATCATGATTTCGTCAAGCAACATTTGTCCGATCTTTGCATCAGGACGAACCAGGAAAAACCGTTCTTCCAAATTGAATACGACTTTTAAGACATACATCACAGCCTTAGCAAATCCGGTTAGTCCAAAGGTCGTGAGGAGTTCACATATCTTGTCTTTTTGAGCCAGGACTTTCTCATCCTTTATGAGGAAATAGTAGTCCATGATCTGCCTCAGTCCGACGCCCTCATCAAAGAAATGATGACGGATATGCGCCAATTGGTAGATGATATTGAAATCTGTCGTCGGTCTGCAAAAGCTGCCTTGTGGCAGTGTCACCCGGTTGTTGCACTGTTCCTTGGCCACTGCCTTCACCCACTTCTGGAAACGCCAGTTGTAAACAGGGTTATTCAGAAACATGGGGAAGAAATGCACCTCGACCATCACATCCTCGAATATAGGATATTCCAAGTGATGATAAAGCATCTCCGTATCAGGGAAATCCTTTCTGACATATTTGAAGATGCGTTCTCTTTCACCCAACAGCCACAAATCAATGTCCCCTGGCGAACGCAGTCCTGGCACCGGGTACATCATGGCATTTCCCTGCCCCTTCAGCACGCAATTAGGGAATCCGTCTTTTTCGAATTGGCGAGTAACGGCAACAACAGCCTCGTTGAACCTTTCGTTCAGATGTTTGATAATATCTGCTTGCACATACCAATTCGCGATGATATCCATGGGAAGATCATGATTCTTAGACAGCTTTTCCAAACCGGCATAAAGCATCCCCGTTATGCAATGCTTCATGGAGAAGCTGTCAAGCATCTCCCAATCGAGATCTCCAGGATGACTGAACTCTTTTATGCTGTCATCAATTGAAAACCTGACAAACTCAAATATCGTCTCATTCTTCATTACATGAATCTTTAAAGGGATTCTTATAAATACCTAAAAGCTGCTTTCCGAAATACCAGAAGAACTTCATATCGTCGATGAAATAGCGTTTGAACAACCTTCTCGGTTCCTTGCAAAAGCGGTAGAACCATTCCAGATACACCCTCTGCCAGATCATCGGGGCCCGTTTCACGTTGCCGGCCTCAAAATCAATCGTCGCCCCCAGTGCCATCCAGATTTTCACATCTGGCAGTTGAGCCTTGTGCGCAAAGATCCAATTCTCCTGCTTGGGGCATCCCACACACACAGGCACGACGTTGGCACCCGATTCCCGAATCATCTGAACGATCTGCCTGTTCTCTTCGGGTTTCTTTTCAAATCCGCAGGATGGAGAGAAGGCCCCGACAACGATCTGTCGCCCTACCCTTCTGTTGATCTGGTCCATAGCCCTCTGAGCCACGTCGCCCATGCCACCCAACAGGAATATCCGGCAATCCGGATTGTCTTTGTGGTGCATATAGAATGCAGGGAAGAAGCTGCTCCCCGGGATGGCCTGCGGCAATGACTTGGGAAGCAGTTTGGCAAACAGATACAACAGCCGGCTGTCACAGATGACCCATTCCGTCTGACGGTACAGCTCATACAACTGCCGATCCTTCTGCAGTTTCACCAGGTGGTCGATATTCGGTGTCACCACCACCCCCTGCCGCAGTTCTTCCAGCAACTCCTCCTGAGTCGCCGCCACCACACTTGCGTTTAGTATATCAATCTTTTCCAAGTGTCAGGAGCTTCACTTCATCTAGGCTCTTATTTAGTTTTGTGGCAATTTCTTCGGCCGTCAAACCAGCATTCATCAACATTCTCACCGTCATACCAAGCATTTTCTGCTGCTCAGAAATCTGGCTCTGCTGCTCAGAAATCTGGCTCTGCTGCTCAGAGATCTGGCTCTGCTGCTCGGAGATCTGGCTCTGCTGCTCGGAGATCTGCGTCTTCTGCTCTGCTATTTCACGGTCTCGCATCAAGATCTCTGTATCACGCTTCTCTATAGCACCATAATATTCATCTTCCACATTCATCTTGTGCCGCATGTCTGCATCAGCAGCGGCCATCGTCAGACGATGCAAGATGTGTTCCATATCCGGATCGTTACAATAAGCCATATTATCTATCTTCAGAAGCCGGTTGTCATTGGAGTCTCTCCGTGTCTGGTCAAATATGCTGAGTACCATGTCGAGCCGATTGTTGATATTGCCATGCAGACGAGGTATCTGCACAATGATGCTGTCATGGGTCAGGCTGTCCAAGAATGGGTCAGGCAGACCATTGGTCACCAAATTGCCATCATAGTCGAACGACTTGTGATTCACATAAACGACAGGCTCCTCTATATCGCCGACCTTATGCCCCAGCAGATAGACAGCCACCATGGGGAGGGCATTGCCATCATTCCTCATATTCTTGGGATTCGAATAGTGCACGCCCAGATATTGCCTGAAGCGCAAGGTCTCCGTGTCGAGCCAGGTTTTCTGCAGTTCTATCAGAATCAGTTTCTCATGACCATCCTCCTCCCGGATGGTTGCCCCGAAATCAATACGGAAAACCGAGAGGGAATCACGTGTTTCATCACTATACTCATGAGGACGGACCTCAACTTTCACCACGTCCTTCTTCAACAGGGCAGAGAGAATCGTACGAGCGATTCTCTCATCCTCCATCAGATATTTGAATACAATATCATAAATTGGGTTTGCTACTATCATCTTATGTCAACTTCTTTTAATCTGGCAGTGCCGTCAACAGAGGGCTTACCTTCATTTATCTCCAATCTTTGGCTCTAAAATCTTCCCTCTTTTGTATTTCGATGGCAAAGTTACGATTAAACGAGCAATAATCCAAATTATATTTGAGATTTTTCGAGTGTGAGTATCTAAAACGTAGTTAAAGATACGTTCTTTCCTTCAAACTTACAAATTTTGGAGCATCTTCCTTCTTCCATCTTCCTCCCTCTTCTCTCTTCCATCATCCATCCCTGCGCCAGCCGAAAAAAAACTCATCGCGTGTCCCGCGATACCAAAACGGAAGGAAATCGTCGGTTTCCGCGATTTCCTGTGTTAAGTCTCTCACCATGTGGGGAGAGATTTAGAGAGGGGCAGGAACCCTCCTTAGGCAAGGAGGGGCGGGTGGTTGTGAAAAACCCATTCTTATGAAGAAGGGATTACCTAATCCCATCATTCTTCAATCCCAACAGAATAGCAGGATTAGCAAATTTCTCCCTCCTGTCCTCCCTCACCTTCCATGCAAAATCTTGTTGAATCATCGACTCATACATAGCCAACGCCCTATTCTCCTCGTCAGAGCGCTCAACCAGGAGCTTTCTGCCATCCTCTATTTTGCAATATGGCACAGTCTTGATTTTCATCCTCTTATAGATGAAATACACGCCTGTCAACAGTTCCGCCATATAGGCCAGAGCCCTACGTCCGTTCGTATAGGGTGAAGGCTTCACATACTTCTCACATTCACCAAGCACAGAGAATATCCATTCGCAGTATTCATCAAACAGCTCCTTCTTGCAAAGTATCATGTTAAAAGGATGGAACTTCACACCATCACAGACCTGTTCCAGAGTCTCTGCATATTCAGGATACAGTCTCTTCATCACCATCCACAGGATGGTCATGTTCTCTGCTCCCATGAACTTTGCGAAATAGGCATACACGCTATCCATATGCCATGAAGGCTCTACCATCAGCACGTCGGCATCGGCCATCACTTCTTCTATATCATCCTCTGAGATATCAATGGCAAAGAATCGCCTGTAATGACATACGCCTACATATTCCGTATCGTGGACATTCTTCCATATCCAGTAGTGCGCCGTCATCTCACAATACTGCGGATTCTTCAGTGAGATATTCCCCCCTGTGTCGTCACCGATCATGCCAGCCATCGGGTCATCAGGATCAAGCCCGACTCCTCCTTCGGCCATTTTCCTTCTGACATACACAGCCCGTCCGACATGAATCGGAGTCAGCACCACACCCTCTGGCATCTCAAAGGGCTTATGTGCCACCACGAATATCTTTACCTGATTCTTCATTGCGCCAGCCGATAAAAACTCATCGCGTGTCCCGCGATACCAAAGCCCACTGAAAGTCGACGGTTTCTGCGACTTTCAGGTTAAGCCCCTGCCCTGGAGAGGGCATAGGGGTTTGGGGTACAGGTCGAAGCCCCTTCTTACGAAGAAGGGGATGGGGTTGATGGAGGATGGCAGGAGGGGCGGGTGGTTGTGAAAAGCGCCCAATTTGTTCGTCTGTTAATATGTCTCTTTTGTTCTTCTGTCTATAATTCAAGAACAGTCAACAGCCCATTTTCTTTCTCCATCACATATTGCTGCATCAAAGCGACCACGGAACTGTCCTCAATATCCAACTGTTGCATTGGCCCATTTTTAGGATATATATCAAGAAATGCCACCTCAATCCGACTAACAAAATTAGCAATTGCAGAAAAAGTGATCATGCTTTAGAAGTTCCATCTAGGCGCTTATCAACCTCGGTCAAATGCTGAAGAGCCTTTTTCATCTCTTCATTCTTCGGCATCTTGATGCAAAAGTTCACAATATCGCTATTCAACTCATACAGAGCCGAATAGTTCATGCCAAGCTTCCTTGCTTCCTCGCTCAGTCCCATGCTCTTAGGCTGTTTCTTGCATGCATCATATAGCTGTTTAACAGTCTGAATTAGAATGACAAATTGCCCGCCGAACACATTATAGTCATCCTCTGAAATTGTGCGCCATTCATCATAGATAAACTCATAGAGGCTATCCAATTCTCTGTTCAATCTTGCAAGTTGAGCCACATGATACTTATTGGGAGTAGCGACATCAAGTCTATGGCTATAGCTCCTTTTGCTCAGTCTTACTACTCGATCTGAAATTACTGAAGTCTGACACATATTCCTTTCTTCTACTTTCCGTTTGCAAAATTACACTTTTCAAGACCACGACGGACACATCTTTTAAAAGATTTCTTAAACTGGCCAGTATAGATTACCTCGTACATAAGACTACCCGAGGATTTGTTTGATTAAATCCTCCGAGTTCTTTGCATGGTATATATTACCTTTACGTATATCCTCCAAGCCCTTTTCTATTCCGCTCTTACGGTGACGTTTCAATGTCCACCCCATCTTCTTCGATAATGTACGAAGAAAACTGAGATCCGTATTAGGTAAAGACAGAGTGACATCTTCTGATACTGCTACTGTTGCCATAATCTTCAATCTTTATTTTTTCCGCTGCAAAGATACGTTAATATTTATAATCTTACAAATTTTTGAGCATTTTTCTTCTTCCTGCGCATTCCCTCTTCCATCATCCATCACCGCGCCAGCCGAAAAAACTCATCGCGTGTCCCGCGATACCAAAAACGGAAGGAAATCGTCGGTTTCCGCGATTTCCTGTGTTAAGTCTCTCACCATGTGGGGAGAGATTTAGAGAGGGGCAGGAACCCTCCTTAGGTAAGGAGGGGCGGGTGGTTGTGAAAAACCCATTCTTACGAAGAAGGGGTTGGGGTTGATGGAAAACGGCAGAATTGCATACATAACTACATTAATTATGCCTATAATACTGAGACACAGATTGTTACACAGTTTTCAAACTACATGATAACTACATTATAACTACATATAACTACATTGAAACTACATGAAATGGACCAAATGAATGCATTTTGCATGCCTTGCATGCCGTAGTTTGGACTACCTAAACCCCAAGAAAGGACACTCAGAATCTTAGGAACGGTTAGGGCTGACTGCAAAATTCTCGAGAGAATTTGGGAGTTTAGTTAGGGTAAAGTCAGACTTTAGTTAGGGTAAACCCTGAAATTCTCTCGAGAATTTATTAGGAAGCCTTTGGGAAACTGATGTTGCAAGAAGGGCTTCAAGGGACTTTACTTACCTGAAAGTCTCGGTCTGTTGCCGATCGTTTACGCCGCTATCGTCGCCTTTTTGGCCATATTTGTGTAGTTTTAATGTAGTTTCAATGTAGTTATATGTAGTTATAATGTAGTTTGCATTTTCTGTAAGTTGTTCGTAATCAAATAGTTGAAGTCTAATTAATGTAGTTATGTATGCTCATATAAAAAATCCGATTATGTAGTGTACTGAATAAGTTGACAAAATTTGAGTTCAACTTATGAATAGAAATGTAAAGAAAACAAGAGAGGAGAGTCTTGAAATTCTCCGTGAGTATCTGACTACAGATATGTCAAAAGGTGCCATATGTAGAAAATATGGGCTGAATCGTAACTGGGTTTCGAGAAATTTGATTAAATTTGCGGTCGCAGACAAGAAAGATGGCATAGCGATGAAGAAATTACCAGGTAACGTAAGTGTTGAGAAGACGTATCGTGATGACGACCGCGATGCTCTCCTAAAGCGCATCCGTGAGCTGGAGATAGAGCTTCGCAGGACAGAAATGGCTCGTGATGCCTATGACGAGATGATCAGGCTTGCCGAGCAGTATTACAACATCCCGATAAGAAAAAAATCCGATGCCAAGTAGTTGAGAGCTTGTCTCAGAAAGCCCGTCCTGGTGGTTGCTATACCAAGACGGCTCTCTGTGAACTACTTGGCATAAGCCGCAACGGCTATTACAAGCATGAAGAGAGCGAGACAGAGT
>Ga0247608_10004420_pt1 | contig 15749 bp, 15 predicted proteins | sample 176DNAGHGlowgp2_FD_193490 | JGI IMG/M metagenome (GOLD analysis project Ga0247608, IMG submission 193490) | Sheep rumen microbial communities from Palmerston North, Manawatu-Wanganui, New Zealand - 1766 DNA GHGlow gp2 | ecosystem: Host-associated > Mammals > Digestive system > Stomach > Rumen ... | reverse complement strand
AATACAAATCAAAACTCATTTTCGGGCTGTCGGCAAGGCAGTTCTTTTCAATCGCCGGGGCGATTCTGGTCGGTGTTCCGATCGGCGTTTTCGGGCGCGGGCGCATCTCCGGCGATGTGCTGCCGTGGTTCGTGATCATCGCGGTGATGCCGTTTTTCGCGTTCGGCTTCTTCACATTCAAGGGAATGCGCTTTGAGGAACTCGTCAAAGCGATGTGCAATATGTGGTTTCATCCGCAGATTCGTGTTTATGAGGACGCGGACGGAATCTTTGAAGAATTGCATACGGAGCTGATTGAACAGGAAATCGTGCGGCAGCGAATCGACAGCGGAGAATATGAGGAGGTGGAAGAATGATTCATATACTACGGTTCCTGGCGGGACTGTTTCGCAAGAAGCCCAAACGAGTCAAGCGAACAACAATCCAGACGCAGCCCTATGAGCGGTTCGTCAGCAATCATGTGATGCTGAACGCAGCGAATGTGAAGGTCGGGCGCGAGACCGTCAACCTTTACAGCAAGTCGTATCTGATCGAGGACATCAACTATTCCGTGTTGACGGAGGACGAACGAGAAGTCAAGCTGCGGCAGTTTTCTGAGCTGCTGAACAATTTTGACAGCACGGTTTCCGTGCAGATCTCGCTTGTGAATCTTCCGATGAACCGCGAGGAATCTGAGCGACTGATGCTTCATGCATGCGGCGACGGTCACGATCACCAGCGGCAGAAGTTCAATTCTGTCATCCGCAGCAAGGTCATGGAGGGGCAAAAGGGGCTGCGCTGCCGGAAGATCATCACGGTGACGGTCTGTGCGGTGGATTTTGAAACCGCGAATACCCGGCTGTATAACTTTGAGCAGCGTCTCAACCGCAGTCTTGCCGTGATCGGGACAAAAGCGATACCCCTGACAGCAAACGACCGTGTGCGGCTCATGGCAGATATTCTTTGCGATGTGGACAAGCGTATTGACCCTGTTTCCCGTTCAGAGCTTGACCGTCAGGCGGAGAAACAGCTCTGCTGTCCGGATAGTTTCGAGTTCAAAAAAGACTGGTTTATGATCGGAGATAAATATGCTCGCTGCATTTACATCAAGCGGCTCGGCTCCGAAGTCACAGACAATCTTTATCCGGAACTGCTGGAACTGAATCTGCAAACCGTGATCTCCGAGAACATTGACTTTGTCGATCAGGCGGAGGCATTGCAGCTCGTGCAGCGGAAACTCACCGACATGAAGCAGGAGGAAATCAACAAGAAGCGCAAGAGCGCAGAAACCGCGAAGGGCGCGTACATTGATCCGATTGAAGGCACGGCGCTGGAAACGGACAAGCTCGAAGCGAAAGCATACCTCGAAAAGCTGCAAAGTCACAATGTTAAAATGACGCGGGTGCAGTTCATCATGATGATTCTTGCGGACAGCATGGACGAGCTGGATGCGGCGACTGACAAGGTGCAGACGGTGCTGCGCGGACGGCAGATCGAAATGTCCAATGCGCCGTACCGGCAGGAAGCAGCTTTTGATTCCTGCCTGCCGATCGGCAACTCCTGCGGCATCGACAAAGAGCAGAATATTCAGGTGCGGCGCACGCTGGATACGGACAGTACCGCGATTTTCATGCCGTTCAATACCCGCGAACTGATGCACGAAAACGGCATTTACTTCGGACAGAACCGGCTGTCACGGTCGGTGATTTTATTCGACCGGATGAAGCTGAATAATCCCAATAGCTTCATTTTCGGTATGCCGGGCAGCGGCAAATCCATGACGGCAAAGCTCATGATTCTCTACATCTACCTCTCGCAGAACGATGAAATCCTCATTGTAGACCCAGAGCGCGAGTACGCAGCTCTGGTTGAGTTGCTCGGCGGCGAGGTCATCTATATGTCCGAAAACAGCGGCACGCACATCAATCCGCTCGATCTCACAGAAAATCCGGATTCTGACGATAAAGAGTACGATCCCGTCAAAGCCAAGCTCGACTTTCTGCTTTCCTTTTTCAGCGCGATCATGGGCGATGCGGAGATCACGCCGATTCAGAAAACGATCATTGACAGCGTGATGCATAGTGCATACCGCAATTATCCGAAACCGACGCTGCGGGAATATTACGATGAACTGCTGAAATATGAGCAGGACGCGAGCGAGGAAACCCGCCCGGCAGCAGCATATCTGCGGCAGACGCTGCACCTGTATGTTCACGGCTCGATGAATGTCTTTGCGCATGAAACGAATGTGAACATTCACAAGCGGATTGTCTCCTATGACATCAAGGAGCTCGGCAAGAGTATGCAGACACTCGCTATGATGATTGTTCTGGAAAACATCTGGGACAGAGTTGCGAAAAACCGCGCAAAAGGTGTAAAAACGCACATCATGATAGATGAAATGTACTTGCTTTTTAAGAGCGAACAGTCCGCAAATTTCTTCTATGAATTGTATAAACGAGCCCGAAAATGGGGCGGTGTGCCGTGCGGAATCACACAGAATGTAGATGATCTGCTGCGGTCGGAACTGGCGCGGACGATGATCTCAAACACGCAGTTTGTGGTGATGCTCGCGCAGAATGAGACCGACCGCGAACAGCTTGCAAATCTGCTGCATATTCCGAAAGAAACGATGGACACCTACCTGAACGGCGTCGGCGCTGGCTGCGGCATGATCTATGCCGGTGATTACGGCGTGATTTCCTTTGACAATTCGTTCCCGACTGACACGGATATTTACCGTATCATCACAACCAAGTTCGGTGAAGCGCAGAAGGTGGTGACGGCGCGTGCGGAAGATCAACTGGAATGATACAGCAGATACCGGCGCGGAGAGTGTACGGCTCGGAGCGGATGCCGCCAAGAAAGGCAGACGGGCTGTCCGGTCGGCACGGAACACAACAAGAACCGCCGTCCGGGCAGCAAAAACAACTGTAAATGTTCTGCATGGTCTGATCGTTCACACGGTCGCAATTCTGATTTCGCCGGTCACATGGGTAATTCTGGCAATCGGGCTGGTGCTGTATCTGCTCATGACGCTGCTGATTATCCTGACCGGAGTTGCCGCGCAGGACAATAATGCACAGCATCAGGCGTATGCGACACCGGTCGCGCTCGGCGAGGATATTCCGGAAGAAATCACCGAAGCGAAAGGCTTGTTTGACACAGCGGTCAATGCAAAGAAGCGCGAATATACGGATAAAATTGACGCGCTTGTTTTCAATACTTCGGATATGCCGCACAATGATACGGTGTACCTTCGTCGCAATGAACCGCCTGCGGAGTTCCAGACCTCGCTTGCGACTCCTGCTCGTAAAACGCAGCTCAAAAATGCATGGGAATTAAGCGTAAGCGAGGCGGAAGGAATCGCAATCGCCTATGTGTATCTGGAACGGCAGGAAAATGAAGCGCACGGCTCGCAGGGCGTTCTGTATCCGGTTAGATATACGCAGGATGTGTTTGACCAGATTGTCGCGGATATGGTCGCGGTCACGGAAACGCTGTATCACGGACAGGAATGTCCGAATGCGGATTGCTCGGTTCACTATCATGAGGAACCGAATCCGGACTACGCAGAGGCGCAGGCAGACCTGACAGCGGCGATTACACGGCGGGATGACTGGAACGCAAATGTTGTCCCGCGCAGCAATGATTATGTGAACGCGGTCAACGATTACAACAATACGCCCGCTGCCGGTCAGCCGTATGCGCAGCAGCGGGTTGACAGCACCTACGCGCTTTTCGTGCAGGCAGTCAACAACTGGTCTAGCGTATTCGGAATCTGGGGACTGAACATTGACGGACAGCTCGGCGCAAATATGCAGGCACGGCTGAACCGCGAAGTTACGGCGGCAGAAACCGCACGAAACAACACACCGGAGACCATCCGAACTCCGTATTACACCTGTGATCATCTGCACACGCTGCATTCGTTCGGGCTGAATTTCTACACCGCGGAACAGGTCATGCAAACGCTGAGCTTCACCGAAGATGAAAAGCAATGGGTGACGCTGACGGCGATGAATATTGAGCAATACCTGATCGCAGAACCTGAAGGAGGATAAAATGTTTGAGGGACACAGGAAACGCGCAGAGAAAGTGCGCGGCTATTTCTCGCAGAAACGCGCAATCACGCTGTTTGCAATTCTCGCGTCCATTGCGCTGCTGTTCAGTCTGGTGATGAACCATCAGGTCAAGGAAACTGATGCAGATGTGCAGGAAACCGCTGCCTCGGATACGGATGAATCATGGCGGTTCTATCCGGTTGATCTGGTTGTGCTGGGCGCTGGCGGCGGGTTGTGTGCAATCATGATGCTGCGCGAGAAAAGACGCTCGAAGGAGGAGTTGAATTGAAGTATTTTTGTAAGGTGCGGCTGGAAGCCGGCAGAGATCAGGAAACCACGCTGTTCCTGATTCTCGATGCTGCGGACGGAGAATTGCCGGAACTGTCAAAGGCAGCGGTGGTCGAATCGCGGGAGTACCGGCTGTTCACGCAGGGCATCCGCAGCAAGGTGGTGGTCGCGGAGTATTCCGTTTACCGGACGGAAACCGAAATCACGGCGAATCTTGAAAATGAACGGTTTGACCGGCTGATTGAAACCGGTGCAGCAGAGATCGTCAGCAGCGGAGAAATGCAGATCGACCGGAACGAAAAGCGGGATAGAAAGACCGGTGAGATCGTTCGCAAGCGGAAGAAATCGCCGGTTCTGTTCCTTGCTGTTGCAGGCGGTGTGATGCTGTTTTCTATGGCGGCGTTTGCGGTTGGTAAGAGCTTCGGGCGCGGTACTTCTGTATCTGAGCTGCCTGCGGAATCTGTGAATGTCGCGGAAGACGGTCTCATTATTCCGAAACAGGACGAGATCGCGGACAATGCCGAACAGATCACGGTCACAATTGACCGCAGCTATTCCGCTGTTCCTGTGGAGGACTTGCAGCTCAAGGGCGCGGTCATCAAAGGCAAGGCAAATATCCTGCTTCCGGAATTTGACAAGACCGACTTTTTCACCCATGTGCCCGGATATTCGTGGGGATTCACAAGTGATCCGAACGGGAAGAAGATCGAGTATTACGGCGGACAAGCGTATGACTTTACCGAAGATACAAAGCTGTACCGCGTGCTGGTGAAATACGGCGGCGGTTCCGGTACGCGCGAAGATCCGTACCGCATTGACTATTTCGATCAGCTGGAACTGATGAGCGAAGAAAAGGCGCGTGGCTATTTCAAGCAGACCGCGGACATTTCATTTCCTGTCTGGGCATCCCATACGCCAATCCGCACAGTCAATGAACTGAAAGCTGATCCGGATTCGGAGCATTTTGAGTATGACGGCGGCGGGTATTTGATTGATAATCTGAATGCGCCGCTGTTTGAAACAGTCTCCGGCGCGGTCATCCGAAATGTGAATATCCGGAATTCTGCGATCGTTTCTGATGAATACAAAGACTACGGCTTTTTGGTCTGTACGGCGTATAACTACCATTATCTCGCTGAGGATGAGAAAGTATATGAGACCGGTGAAACGGTGATCGAGCATTGTTCGGTGTCGCATTCGTCTATTTCCGTGAAGATGCCGGAAGCTGAAACTGCGGAAAATGAACCGGCAGTTACGACAATGGAAGTTGTGCCACCGGATGTGATCGAGTATGACGAGGACGGAAACATTATCGAGCCGGAGGAGGAACCGGTCGAACCGACCAAACACGCAGAACATTGCATCGGCGCGATTACCGGTATCGGCGGTCAGATCGACGGCTGCTATGTGACAGACTTCGGCTTTTTCAATGAACTGCCGGACTATTATCTCTATTGCGGCGGAATCTCCGGCAAGCCTGCGTCTGTTACGGATTCCGCGGTCTATTACTATTCCGCACAGGGCAATATCTTCAACGCGGGCGGTGTGGTCGGAAGTGCAGCAGGTGCAAGAGCCTATGACGCAAAGGGTCGCGAGCTGCCGAATTGTTACGGCGGCAGCATTCAGGGATGCCTTGCACGAAACATCATTCTGAAAACGGAAACCGCAGCGGGCGGTATTGCGGCGGAGGGAACGACCGATGCTGAGGGCGCGCTGATCTCTAACTGCTACAGCAATGAGCTGGATTTCTCCTGTGGTGAATTCAAGAACGCTGAGCGCGTTGAGTGCATCAAAGCGGGAACAGTCGGCGGCATGATTGCGGCGGACGGCAGCGGAAAGCACGGACACCTGATTACCAATTCCGTGTCTCATGCAGATTTCAAGGTAATCGGGCAGAAAACGAAATCTGCCTTTGATGATACGGTACGACTGGCACCGGCGTATGCCTATTACCAGGAGAACATTTTGACCGTGCTGAATAAAAACACCGTCAACCCCGTGAACCCGAAAGAGATCTACACAGGCTCTTTCATGTTCGGAGAAAACGGTGTGTTCGGCGATGAAACAGGAAATCTGGCATATCCGGAAAAAATCTCGGATTTGCTGGCAAAAACGATTTTGGAGGAAAGTAATGAATGAAGCACAAAAGAAGAAAGCAGAACTGGTGGAAGAAGCGCGACAGGAAACCGGAGCCGCGGGTGATACCCGCAAATACTCGCTCCGCGGCGCGCGTCTTGCAATTCAGCGCAAGGAAGCCGCGATTCAAAAGCGTTCGGAAAAGATAACGCAGCTTCAGCTGGAAAACCAGCAGGACAGAGAGGATATCCGGGCGCTGAAAACGGTCTGCGCAGAGCTTCAGGCACAGGAGGTCAAGAAGAAAATTGCCCGAATGCAAACGAAGGGCACAACCGTTGACACAGATCAAATCAACCGGGCGCTGGAGTTTCTTGCGCTGGTCGGAGATGCAGCCGAATCGCTGAGCGTGGAACAGATGGCGCAGGCGGTGCAAGGCGCAGCAAGTCAGGCAGCGATTGCCGCCGATGCGCAGGAAACATACGAACAGGGAATCGTCAGTCCGCAGACTGATGATATTGAATAAGGAGGATTCAAATGGCAGAAAAAACTGTTCTTCAGGAGCAAGTCTATTGGATGGTCGATCATCTTATTGATGCAATCGGCGATTATGTTGATGAAAAGCTGGGCGATAATGTGAATTACCGGCTGCTCAATGGAGTGATGATTCACATTGAGGATATGCGCTTCGACGCATCCGATCAGCTTGATGAGATTTTTGCAAAGTACATCAAGAAATACGGACCGATTCAGTAAAGAAAGGAGGCTGCACGGTGAGCATATTCAGATTGAGTAACAGCATCTTCGCACTTGGGCTGGACGCGCAGGAACTGAGCGTTTACGCTTATCTGTGCAGCCTTCCTGCATCCGGATTCACGCTGCAAGGCGGCAGTATTGTGACAGTAAAGCAGCGGACAATCGCCTTGAATTGTGGCATCAAATCCCCTGTAACGATAGCAAAAACAATCGACCGGCTCCGGGAAAAGGGGCTGGTCGATTATCTCGAACGCAATAAGAAAGCAAACGGGCATCACGGAACATACTGCTATGCGGTGACAAAGCAGCAGACGGATACCGGCTTTTTTACGGTGAACCGTCATATCTTCGGAATGCTTATCCCTCGTCAGATGCTGGTCTATCTGTTTCTCTGCAAGTCATTCAGTACGGTGCTGCATGACTGCTGGAACAGCTATAATGACATTTCCGCGGAGATCGGGATGAAGCGTGAAACAGTCGTGCAGACGATTCGGGAGCTTGTAGGGCTCGGCCTGATCATCCGGATGCAGCGCAGATCGAAGGAGAACCGGCGCGTCTATGTAGACAACCACTATTCGATCGTGCGGTTTGAGGTCGGGCATATCCGCGCACGGATGCCTAAAATGCGGAGTGCTCCGGAGCGAGCAGATATTATCATGTTTCACCCTGCGGCGCTCTGCCGCATCTGTCCGGAGGTTCGTTCTGCTGTATGGGGTAGTCCCTGAAATGCATCTCTATATTCAGTACCCAAGTCTATTTACGAACTGAAAAAAAGTTCAATAGATATCCGTTCTGACATTGATAACTATACCGCGCGTACAAATAGTTTTCAACAAATCACATCGAAGCGCGACGGTCAAGTGCAGGGCGGCTTTCTTTTCAACATTGTAAATCAAAACCGCAGCTATGACGAATTACAACTGCGGCAGTTCTTATTGCGTATCTTCTGATTTCAGTATTTCGTTGAGTTGGGATTGGAGAGCAGGGAAATCCATTTTTACAGTGTTATAAACATCCTCCATGCGAAGCGTCTGGTATTTATGTGCTGCAATATCCCGCATACCGGCTATTTGCTTCCACGGAACCTGTCTATATGCTGATCTGGTATCGTCTGTGATGTTTTTCACAAGCTCGCCGATATTTATCACTGTCATGGCAACAGCACGTTTCAGTTTCTCATCGCAAAGGAATTCATCCTGCGATGCATTTCCGAGCATTTCAAAGCAAATGCAGATTTCAGAAAGCACCTTTCGCAATATGATAATATCTTTACGCTGCATAAAGCACAACCTCCTTGCCGATTTCAAGCAGGTCAGTCGGCTGAATCGGACCGTGAACAAGGTCTACATCCAGCTTCAGCGCATCTTCCAGTTTCAACTGCAATCCCGTCAGAGTCAATAGGGTGACCGGCTGCGCAAATTCAACGATCAGATCAACATCGCTGTCTTCACGGTTTGTACCGGCTGCGCGGGAACCGAACAGGATCATACTCTTAATCGGATACCCCTGAATTGCGGTGAGAATTCTCTGCTTTAATTCATTGATCGTCATGATCGCACCTCCGTTCATTCTCAAGTATTCCTTTGATTCAAGTATATCATACAGAACGGAAAAAGTCAAGATGCGCGTATGTGCATCAGAAAGGATTTTCCTATGGACAAGCATACCCGGCATATTTTCATTTTCCACATCACACTTTTGGTCGCGTCCCTCGCAGCATTCTGTGTGATGTTTCTGGTACCGCTGCTTGGAAACGGCAGAAGCCCGCCGAACGCAGCGTAACGCACAAAGAATCACGGTTCATTTTGTGCATTCAGACGAACTTTTCCAAATTTCAAGATTTCCCGCAAAAAGTCTTGACTTACACGCATTAAAGTGTTAAACTATGAAAGGAGAGAGGCAAATGCCTAAGACCAATCACCTCACCCCGCTGGGCGGGTACAGCGATGCCGGAGCGCAGATGCTCCGGAAAATGTCCGAAAATGCGCCGCTTTTGACCGATTTCCTGCGGCTTCAGGGGCGCGTATTCAAGCATCCGGCGTCGATCGCGCTGGAGTTCTTCACGCAGAAGCCCGATGCAGCCTTTATCGCTACCGCAGCGCAATGGGAAAAAGCCGGCTTTACCCTGACGCCCGGCAGCAAGGCAATCCGCTTCTTTGATGAACACGGCAAGACGATCGAGATGTACGACTTCTCGCAATGCGAGGAGGAAGCGCCGCCGATGATCTGGGCGGTGACGAACCAGAACCTTGCCGCAGTCAAGGAAGGCATGGGTATCCCCGCCGAGTCCAAACTGATCGACGGTCTGGTTGCAAAGTCCGTGGATTCCGAGCTGATCGTCAACGCGATGCAGATGCTCAATGTCCCGCCGCAGAACCATGCAGCGTTTCAGCGGTCGATGGTCAGCTCCGTGGCGCAGATCATTGCGGGACGGCTCTCCGTCAACGGCGGCAATTTCCGCGTACAGACGGACAATTCCGCATTCCGGTCGCTGAAATCTACGGAACAGCGTATGATCTTTCTGGCAATCGCGGGCAAGGCAGCGAGAGGAACGCTGCGGCAGATCGAAAACATTGTAACCGAAACGAGTGTGCAGGCAATGCTTGCAGAACAGGAGGCGAAAAATGCTGAATTACGAAGAATGGCTGAATCTCAGCGAGAAGCAGAAAATGAATCTGACGGACGCGGAACTGCCGCAGATTCCGAAGGAAATGCTGATGAATCACCTGACCGCATCGAAAGCGGAGAAGCGGGACGACGTGATGGGCTGGACGATCACACAGGAGATCCGGAACGGCTCCAGAACCCTGTGGTTCGCGGAGTACAAGCAGAAGAAAGTGAACGGAATCCCGATGATAAAAAGTCCGCAGAAAAGATGCGCGATGCCGAAGGCAAGGTCAAGTCGTTCGATTTCGTCACGCCGATGCGCACGATTCGCAAGCATGAAGACATCAACGCATATCTGCACACAATGATCGCAAAACGAATTGAGCGTCCGTTTGATGAGATGCCGAAATACCGGATCGGAGATTTCACGGTAAGCGTGGAACTGCGTCCGGGTGAAATGGATCAGGCGATGCTTGCGGTGAAAGGTCAGCGTGAACCTTCCTATTCGATTCCGCTCGGCAGTGCAGCGAACGCTGACAACTGGCAGCGCATCGTCAACTATTTTGACGGCTCGATTGAAAAAGCAATCGAGGACTGCAACGCGAAAATCACGAAGTTGGAAACTGATCTGAAACAGGCGCAGGAACTTGTCGGCGTTCCGTTCGACCGCGAGGAAGAACTGCTGAAAGCAAAGATCGACTTTGCAGAACTGGAAGCGCGACTCTCCGGTTTGTCTGAGCAGCAGGATGCGATCATTGATCCCGACGAAACCGATGAGGAAGAAACCGCCGAGGAACGCGCTGAGCGAGAGGCATACCAGAACGCGGATGACGATGACTATCCGATGATTCCGGATGACAATGCACCGCGGCACGGACCGAGAAGATGATGAAAGCTGACGAACGCTCCTGCAATCGCGGGAGCGTTCCTCATGGAAAGGAGTAATTATGAGAACAGAAGAATATAACGCACTTGTGCAGGCTGCACGCGAGACTGATCTCGTTGCATATTTTCAGCGTAACGGCTTTACGGTCGAACGGAAAGGTTCAGAGTTTTATGTGAAAGAGTATCCTTCACTCTGCATTAAACCGTCAACAAATCAGTGGTACTTCCACTACACGCGCGAGGGCGCGACAAATAATTCGATCAACTGTCTGACAAAAGTTCTCGGTATGGACTTCAATCAGGCAGTTTTTTCATTGATCGGTCAGGATATTACAAGAATGCGTGCTGCGGATTTTCCGCGGGCGCAGCGACCGGCAATGACAACACCGCCGCGGATGCAGCGCCGTGAATCTGAGAAAAAAGAATTGCATATGCCGGAGCAGTCTGAAAAGACCGGCAGGCTGTTTGCATATCTCTGTCAGACGCGGAAGATTCCGCCGCATATCGTCGAGGAACTGCTGCACACCGGATTGCTCTACCAGAGCGAGAACACAGTGCAGTGCGAGCGCGACGGTCAGCAGAAAACCTTTCATAACGCAAATGCTGTGTTTGTTCATCGCAGTGGCGACGGTCAGGCGATCGGCGCAGAGATTCAGGGGCTCAATTCGTTCAAGCGGTTCAAGAGTATGGCTCCAGGCACCGGCGACAGCGTGTTCATGTTTACGCCGGTCGCAGCGCGGGACGGGATGATGCACCGCGCCTATCTCTTTGAATCAGCGATCGACCTCATGTCATTCTATTCGTTTTGCAAACAGAAAGAATTGCTGGAAGGTTCGGCGCTCATCTCAATGGCAGGGCTGAAACCTTCGATTCCGAAAAAGCTGCGGGCGGAGGGCGTGGAGATCATCTCCTGCGTTGACAGCGATGAAGCCGGTCAGCGCTTCGAGCATGACAACGGTTTTGATCGCTCGGAGAGTGTGCGGCAAAAACTTGATGATCTCGGATTCAAGGACTGGAATGAGCGTCTGACATTCGTTGCCAATCACCCGGACATTGATCTGCGCACGGTTCATCGCGAACAGGTCGAACAGATTACTGCAAGGAGGTTGCACTAATGGCGAAGAATAAAGTCGGACCGGTCGCAGTCTATATGTCAAAAGAGCTGCTGAACGGGATGCTCTGCTGCCTTGACTATCTGATCGCAGTTGATGAGCAGCAGGGCGAATGGGAAAAGCACGCACAGCGCATCAAGGATAAAATCCTGAAATTCGGGCGCAAATTCGCTAATGAGGACGGCGAGAGCGTTGTGATATATTTCTATGAAAACGAAGCGGCAATTTTGCTGAAAGCGTTTTCGCTGTATGTTTATTTGAATGATCAGCCGCAGCGTGATTACATCGGAATGATGAAAACGCAGAAGAAAGAGGAAACGGAAAACGGGTAATGTGCTGTGAATGGGGTTCGGGGTTCGTCCCGATTGCGGAGCAACAGTCGCCGTGCTGCACAGAAAACCGAAAGTGCAGCACGGTGGTTGCCGTCAAGGTCGCAGACTTTGCCCAAGAAATGAAGCGAAAGTGAAATGCTCCTGTTTTGATAAGCCGAACCGGCTTGTCAAAACGGATATTGGGTGGCGTCAATCCAAAGGGGCACTTTTTGAGCGGTTTCACACAGTTTTCATGGAGTAGATTACAAATCTGAAAAAAGAGAGGTGCGTACATGGAGAAATTCAGCATCAGTTTCACGCTGGGCAAGGCTGCATCGCTGCACGGCGCGAACATCAAACATAACAACAGAAAGTTCACCGCAGCGAATGTAGATGAAAAAAGAATTGCCGACAATGTGACATTCAAGCAGCAGGATGTGCGTGATGCGTATCATCAGTTATTTGACCGGGCATTGCAGGAATATAACGCAAAACAGACGCGGAAAGATCGCATCATTCCGGACTACTATCTGCATATGGCGGAAAGCAAGCGCGAAGAGGCATTCTATGAAATTGTGGTACAGTTCGGTGACTGCGAGACAGCACCGTGCGGATCGGAACGAGGCGACCAAGCGAAGCAGATGCTGCAATCTTATATGCGCGACTTTCAGCGGCGCAATCCGAATCTTTTTGTATTCAATGCCGTACTTCATATGGATGAAGCATCCCCGCATCTGCACATCGACTTCATACCGTTTTACACGAAAGGCAGGAAGAACGGGTTAAGCAAAGGTGTGTCGATGAAGTCTGCGCTGATCGAGCAGGGGTTCAAACCGAGAAGTCCGAAGGAGAATCAGCTTGTCATGTGGGAGTTTTCGGAGCGTACTGAAATGGAGCATGTGTTGCGGGTACACGGATGCGAGCGCGATGACAAAGATGTTCACCGGAAACACTTGTCGGTTGACGAGTTCAAGCTGCAAAAGGAAACTGCAAAGCTAATCCGTCGAGCTGCTGATTTGCGGAATGCGAATGCAAGTGCAGATCAGATGCAGCGTGAATTAGCAGAGAGCAGAAAAAAGATTGCGGAATTGGAAGCGGCGCAGAGTGCGCCGTTCAGAGCATTCTACTATTCATCGCCGGACAAACAGGCATGGGTGCAGCAGCAGCTTGATGATCGCGGCATTCCTTATCGGGAAACGGAGAATGGCTTTGAAGCACAAGCGTGCTATGTGCAAACGATCCGCCGCATTGAGCAGGACTTCCGTGCGCCGCGAACCTCTGCGCGTGACCGTCTGCGTGATGATGTGGACAGAATGTTGATGCAGTCGCGGTCATTCGATGAATTGCTTGCGCGTTTGGAACGGTCACATTACGAAGTCAAGCGCGGCAAGTATATCGCAGTCAAGCCGCAAAACTTCGGAACTTTCATCCGGCTGAAATCGCTCGGTGAGTTTTACAGCGAGGCTGCGCTGCGGAACCGGTTATCCGAAAAAGTCGCTTATGAACAAAAGCTGGTGCGGGAAATGGAACAGGCGAAAATGAGCAACGCACCAAATTACCGTGTTCTCGCTATGCAGCACTATTACATTCTTTCTTTTTCAAAAGGGTATCTGCCGGTTCACAAGAAAAATCCGAACCGTGTGCTGTCATGGGTGAATGATGCCGAGCTTGACCGGTTGACTGCTCTCAATTCAAAGATCAACGAGGGAGCGACGCTAGACTCGCTCCGCGCTGAGATGGCGGAAAAGGAAGAAGCCGTCCGGCACATAGAACGAACGCGGGACGGCTGTGACGGTTCTGATACGGAGACGATGATGCGGCTAAATGCCGCACTGACTGTTGCCGAGAAGGAATTGCGCGAAACCGCCGATCTCCTGACACTGGCGGAGCAAGTGCTCGGAGGCACTTATCTGCAAACGATTGGTGATGCTGAACGAAACCGACGTGAATCTGACTTCATTCCGAATGGAATAAAGTCAGGGGGGAACAGGCGGTAACCGCCGTCAATATTATTATAGTATAGCGAATAACAATCTGACAGCGCATATGAAAAATCGCGTAAAAACGAAATAATAGAGAACCGGCTTGTGCATGGATACAAGTCGGTTTTTGCTTTCTGTTGCGTCAAATTGTTTCGTCAAGGGGCGAAATTGACGAAACACGACCATGAGCTTATTTATAGTTTTATGACATCCTGTTAATCAAATAATATAAAGTATTTTGGCTTGACAATTGTTTTTGATTGTGATACAATGATGAAAACTCTAAGAGAAGGAGGGAGAATCGTATGCACAATCGAAATCAATGCATTCATGTGACAGAACAGTATTATGCTGAAATCTTACGATATTGTCAAAGTAAGCTGCCTAATGACATTCACGGTGCGGAAGACTGCACACAAGAAGTGTTTCTCCTTCTCTATCAAAAGCAAGAGGAAATAGATTTTAATCAAAATATACGCGGCTGGTTATATGCTTCAGCAGATCGCATCATCAGTAATTATCAGAAAAAGCAATCCCGCATTCTTCAAATGCTCAACGTCGATCTGATGAAAATTGAAGATCCAAGCAGCAATTCTGAGCAGATATTTACATCCCGGATGTTTGAGTGTTTGCCTGATGATGAATTGGAGCTTCTGCAAGCATATTACGGGGCGCAGAAAGGAGAACGGCAGGATATTGCGAAAAGATACAATCTCACGTTAGCTCAGTTATACAAAAAGCTGCACATGATTCGCGATAAACTTCGCAAATATTACAAAAAATGAAACGAGCCGGAAAAAACGGATGCATTCAGTACATGAATCATGTGAACGGAGGTGATCAGCATGACGAATGAAAGACTTGCGGAATTGATGAACGAAAATCATGCAGACCTTGAATATCTGGAAGAATTACTGGATTCCTTACGTGAAGAAATGGCAAAGCCAAAAGAAGAACGAAACTATGAAGAAATCAACGAATTAACGGAAGCACTATCTGTCATTTGCGGATCAGAGCAGTATTTCAACGAACAATCCGATGAAGGGATTTCCAAATTGAAAGAGAATCTGGACAATTCCGGTAACGCGAAAAAAAGACGTTTTATTTTGCGGCGGCTTGTTCCGACAGTTGCGGCTGCGATTATTATAGCTATGAATGTGTTTTCCTACTCTGTGTTTGGAATGAACGCTTTTTCATCAACAATTCGCATTTTTGACGGCAGCATCCAGATCAGTTATAACAATGCAGATAACGACAGTATCCAAATCAGTTACAACAATACAGACGATGACAAAACTGACAATCCGTATTCGCAGCAGATGCAGGAAAAATGCATTGAAGCGGGTTTTGCCGCTCTTATTCCGAAATACCTTCCTCCAAACATGAAACCAACAGACATGTGGGGAAAAACATACAATGAAAGTTCCATGCCTGATATTCGATTTGAATTATCGGGAGAAAATAATAAACTAATTTTTCAGTTTCTTAACGTGAGCGGCACATCAAATGGCGTTGAATTGGGAATGCCAATGAAAACGCATGATATCAGTGAGGAAGTTATAGATGGAGTAACAGTTTACTTTCTCAAAAAAGCCAGCACGGAGTTTCATGTTTCTTTTAAAAAAGAACAGATTGTATATATCATTAGTTCTGATGGAATCAAAGAAGATGAATTCCGAAAAACCCTATATT
>Ga0247608_10004419_pt1 | contig 15753 bp, 17 predicted proteins | sample 176DNAGHGlowgp2_FD_193490 | JGI IMG/M metagenome (GOLD analysis project Ga0247608, IMG submission 193490) | Sheep rumen microbial communities from Palmerston North, Manawatu-Wanganui, New Zealand - 1766 DNA GHGlow gp2 | ecosystem: Host-associated > Mammals > Digestive system > Stomach > Rumen ... | reverse complement strand
TCAGTAAAACTTTTTTTACTTTTCCTAATTGAATAAGTTCATACGCACAAAATATTGAACTTGGCCCCATACCGATTAAAATAACATCATAGTTTTCGTTTGAATTCATAAAGTTACCTCCTTTTAAATAGTGGACAAAGTAGACTTAAAAAATCATAAAATCTTAATCAACTCTCCCATGTCTTTCCCTTGAACTTTTGGAATACTAATTATTTCAAATTTTGAAGTTTTGTCTCCAAATTTTATTTCTACTATATCTCCAACCTTAACATCATAGCTAGGTTTAACTATTTTCCCATTTACAATTACTCTTCCGTTATCTGCTGCATCATTTGCAACAGTTCTTCTTTTGATTACTCTTGAAACTTTTAAGAATTTGTCTAATCTCATTTAATTTTTCAACCTCCTAAATTTCTTATATCATATAATTTTTTTGTTTTCAATGAATATTTTATAAAAAAAATAAAACACTGTTGAATTTCAACAGTATTTTTTCACATACTTGTTCAAAATGTTAATGTATATATTTTCAATTTTGTGAAATTATATACTTAAAAGGAGTGATTGTTTTGGAACATATTGGAATGCAAACTATAAAATTTGAAAATCCCCCAACTATTTTAGAAACCGCTTCTATTGTTGGTCCAAAGGAAGCCCAAGGTCCCATGGCTAAGTACTTTGACCAATGTATTGATGACGAGTTTTGGGGCGAAAAGAGCTGGGAAAAAGCTGAAAGTAAATTTGTTAAAGAAACTGTAAATACGCTTATTAATAAATCTAAAATAAGTGTACAAGATATAGATTATTGTTTTGCCGGAGACTTATTAAATCAGTGTATTTCCTCTAGCTTTGGTTTACGAGAATTAAATATTCCATTTTTTGGTGTGTTTGGCGCATGTTCAACTTTTGTTGAAAGCATGTCCCTTGGAAGTATATTTGTTGGCTCAGGTGCTGCTAAAAATGTAATGTGTGCAACTTCAAGCCATTTTTGTAGTGCTGAAAAGCAATTTAGATTTCCACTTGAACTTGGAAATCAGCGTCCCCCTACCTCTCAATGGACAGTTACAGGTTCTGGTGCTGCTATTCTGTCTGCCTCAGGAGAAGGGCCTTATATTACTCATATAACACCTGGCAAAATCGTTGATATGGGAATTAAAGATGCTAACAATATGGGAGCTGCAATGGCACCTGCCGCTTTAGATACGTTAATAACGCACTTCAAAGACACAGGCAGAAAGCCAAGTTACTACGATGCTATTATTACAGGTGACCTTGGTCACATTGGTAAAGAAATTTTAACAGAACTTGCCGAAACAAAAGGATATAATATTAAATCAAATTATAACGACTGCGGTGTTTTAATGTTCGATAAAGAATCTCAAGATACTCATTCAGGAGGTTCTGGATGTGGATGTATTGGTACTATTTTTTCCGGGTATTTTTATAAACAGTTAAAAGAAAGAAAATTAAAAAGAGTTTTATTAATTGCTACTGGCGCATTAATGAATTCAACAAGTACTCAACAGGGTGAAAGTATTCCTGGAATTGCTCATGCGATTAGCATTGAAGTTTAGCTATATTATAGCTAAAAATGATTTTTCAGAATTATATTCGTTCAATATTTAAAAGGAAAGGATTGAAAAATATGGATTTTATACAAAGTATTGATTGGATGCAGTTATTAAGATGTTTTGTTGTTGGTGGATTAATCTGTATCGTTGGACAAATTCTAATTGATAAAACTAAATTAACTCCCGCCAGAATTTTAGTTATATTTGTAACCGCAGGAGCATTACTTGGAGGTATAGGAATTTATAAATATGTTATTGATTTTGCAGGAGCTGGTGCAACTGTTCCTTTATTAGGTTTTGGAGCAAATCTTGCTAAAGGAGCAATAGAAGGTGTTAAAGAACAGGGTTTACTTGGTGCATTTATTGGAGGAGTAAAAGCAACCAGTGGCGGAATTGCTGCTGCCGTTTTCTTTGGTTACATTGCATCTTTGATTGCAAAACCTAAAATAAAAAAACAATAAACAAAAACAGGAAGCGCACAGACTTATTCAAGCCTGTGCACTCCTGTTATAGAGGTAGCCAATATGGCAGAAGATGTCTATCTGTTTTTATTGGCGAAACCCTTTTTTGAATTCTTAGTAAATTTAATGTGAATTCTATATTAAATATTGTTTTTAATATGTTAATAATATATCACATTTCAGTCATTTTGTAAATACTTTTTTATTGTTCTGTAATAACTTCCACATTATCATTTGAATTGTTTCCATTAGCTAAACTCTCATAAAATTTGATTGTTGTAACTTGCATATATGGTTCTAACCATAATAAACCAATTCCGCAAGTTAACATTGCTAATATTGCCCATCCTATAAATGATAATTCAAGAACAAATAATTCCCATCTATGTCCTCTCATAAGTTCTCCACTTTTTTCAACAACTTCTTTTGCAGACATACCTGGATTATCATTTCCTATATATTCTGTTAATACATATAAATATGATTTCATTAACAATAAAACATATATTACGAAAAATAGAATTCCAATTATAATCATACCAATTGCAAGCATAACTATACTTTCTGCACTAATTGAAGCTACTATAAGTCCTACCATAGCAAATGTACATACTACATATGCAATAATATAACCTACTAGTTTTAAAAATGTATAACCAACAATTGACCATGATTTACCAAAATTATTAAATCCAATTGTAAAGTAGTCTAGAACTCCTACTTGCTCTTTTCTTGAGAATTTCAATAACTGACCTATAAATCCAAAAGATAAAGGTACAGAAACTACTAGTAATGCTACTGATCCAATGAAAGGTATAAAGTTAGCTATCATTCCAATTGCACCTATCAATAATTCATATACTAATATCATACCAATGGCAGTTCCCCATCTACCTCTTAATGTATCTTTTGCTTGTTGTTTTAATTCGGCTCTTGTCATTTTATCTTCCCCCTTTCCATAATTATTTTAAAACATTATATAATTTTTTTCAATATATCTGACCAATTATTCCACATAATTTTCACAATTTCTTCACATTTAAACCCTTGTAATTTCAACTCTTTTGTGATATTTTTTATCATGCTAATATTATCAACATTTCTAGCAGTTTTACTTATATCCATCCCATCAAAATCACTACCTAATCCAACATGATCAATCCCCACTAAATTTTTAATATATTTTATATGTTCAACTATATCTTTAACATCTGCTGGTCTTTTAGAATTTAAAAAATTAGAATAATAACAAATTCCAATTATTCCACCAGATTTAGCTATAGCTTTTATTTGATTATCTTTTAAATTTCTTGAATTTTTGCACAACTCGTAAACATTTGAATGTGTTGCAACAACAGGGCTTTTACTTGCTTCTATTGTATCCCAAAAGCCTTTTTCAGATAAATGTGAAACATCAACTATAACCCCTAAATCATTCAGTTTTTTTACATATTGTACTCCAAGATATGTTAACCCTTTATCATGTTTTGTTTTTGCTCCGCATCCAAGTTCATTGTCATCGTTCCAAGTAACAGACATTATTCTTACACCTTTATTATAAAAATAATCTATATTATCCAAATTACCACTTATTGCTGAACCATTTTCAATACTTAAAATTACTTTTGTTTCATTACTTTGAATGGCACTCTGTAAATCGTATTTGTTTTTTATCAAAATATTGCAATTATTCTCTTTTTGGTAGTCTTCAAATTTCTTTATAATTCTATTACATCTATCAAATCCAGCCCCATTATATGTTAAAAATTCCGTATCAATAAAGCAGGCCATTACTTGAACTCCTCCACCTAACTTATTTGCTTTATCAAAAGAAAACTGCAAATCATTTTTAAATAAACTTTTATTTTCATCCAGAGCTTTACTTAAAGTATCACAATGTCCATCTATAAAGTACACTCTTTTCCTCCTTTTCCGCGTTTTATTTGGAATAACAAAACAATTACTTATTCATACTTATAATTGACAAAAACTAATGAAGTTGATAATATTAATTAAACTTATGTAGAAAGAAGATGAATTATGATTAACACAGCAAAACAACTATTAAAAAATCACTTTGGTTATGATGACTTTAGAAAAGGTCAAGAAGAAATCATATCTCATATTTTAAACAAAGAAGATTGTTTAGCTATAATGCCTACAGGTGCTGGTAAATCTATTTGTTATCAAATTCCAGCACTAACATTTGAACGGAACAACGATTGTCATTTCTCCTCTAATTTCATTAATGAAAGATCAAGTTGACTCCCTAGTTCAAAATGGTATTTCAGCTACTTTTATTAACAGTTCTTTAACAACAAATGAATACTATCAGACAATTGAAAACGCAAAACTTGGTATGTATAAAATTATTTATGTTGCTCCAGAACGTTTAAATTCTGATAATTTTATCGATTTATTAAATAAAATTAATATTTCAATGTTTGCAATTGATGAAGCTCATTGTGTATCACAATGGGGACATGACTTTAGACCTAGTTACACTGAAATTGCCAATATTATTTTAAACTTAAAAACAAGACCTGTTGTCGCAGCATTTACAGCAACTGCAACAGAACTTGTAAAAAATGATATTATCAATCTATTAAAACTATCAAATCCTTTTACTTTAACAACTGGCTTTGACAGGGAAAACTTATCTTTTAGCGTAGAAACTCCTATTGATAAAAAGAAATTTCTTTTAGAATATATCGATGAACACAAGGACGTTTCAGGAATTATTTATTGCCTTTCTAGGAAAAATGTAGATAATTTATATGATGAATTAATAAAACAAGGCTATTCTGTTTCAAAATATCACGGAGGTATGACAGATAAATTAAGAGAAGAAAATCAAAACAATTTTGTTTTTGACAAAACTTCAATTATGGTTGCAACAAATGCATTTGGTATGGGTATTGATAAATCAAACATTCGTTATGTTGTTCATTACAACATGCCAAAGGATTTAGAAAGCTATTATCAAGAGGCTGGTCGTGCTGGCCGTGACGGCGCTAATTCAGAATGTATATTATTGTTTAATCGTTCAGATATAGTTTCTAATAAATTTTTAATTGAACAATCTGGCTCAAACAATGCAAAAATAGTTGAGTATCAAAAACTTAATGACATGGTTGATTATTGTAATACTGATAAGTGCCTACGTAAATATATTTTAGAATATTTTGGTGAAAAAACTGATTATGATAATTGCAATAATTGTAGCAATTGCAATAGTGAAATTGAATCAACAGACATCACAACAGATTCTAAAAAAATAATGTCATGCATAAAAAGAATGAAGGAACGCTTTGGAATTGGCCTAGTTACAGATGTTTTAAAAGGGTCTAAAACCGCTAAAATCAAAGCTATGAAATTTGATGATTTATCCACGTATGGAATAATGAGTGATTATTCAAAAGAAACCATTAAAGAACTAATATCATTTTTAGTATCTGAAAACTATATTAATTGCGTCGGAGATAAATACCCTATTTTAACATTGACTCCAGCTTGTAGCGATGTTTTATTTAATGGAAAAGAAATTTTCATCAAAAGAAAAATAGAAAAAGTAAAGGCAAAATCTGCCGGAATCACCTATAATACAGAACTTTTTGGAATATTATCAGCTATAAGAAAAAAATTAGCTGAAGAATTAAATGTTCCACCATTTATCGTTTTTAATGATGCCACTTTAATTGAAATGTGTATAATTTATCCTACTACTCTTGATGAATTGTATCAGATATCAGGTGTTGGTAAATATAAAGCCGATAATTATGGAAAATATTTCTTACAGGAAATTAAAAAATTTATAGACGATCATAATATTGAAAAAACATCAAATGTAGTTACAGAAATAAAAAGTAAAAAAATTAAAATTCCAAAAGAACCTAAATCAGAAAAAGAACCAACTAAAATCACTACATATAACTTATATATGTCAGGTAAAACTATTCAAGAAATTGTAAATTTACGTGGACTAACTCAGCCAACTGTAGAAAAACATTTAATTGAATGTTTTAAAGATGGAATGGAAATAGATTTAGAAAAAGAAGTACACACACAATACGAAAAAGAAATATGCAACATGATTCATTTCATGAAAGGCGCTTTATTGCGTGATATTAAAGCTGCTTTGCCTTATGAAGTTACATATTTTGATATTAATTATTATATAGCTAAATTAGAAAAATAAAAAAAACGCTTTAAAGCGTTTTTTTATTTTTCATTTAATTATGCATTTTTTGCAATTTCTGCAACTTTAGCAAATGCTTCGCTATCGTTTACAGCTAATTCAGCTAACATTTTTCTGTTAACTACTACATTAGCTTTTTTAAGTCCAGCAATCATTTTGCTGTATGTTAAACCATTTTGTCTAGCTGCAGCATTAATTCTTGCTATCCATAATTTTCTAAAATTACTCTTTTTATCTTTTCTTCCTACATATGCATATGCACCAGATTTCATAACTGCTTGTTTAGCGTTTCTAAATCTGTAGTGTTTTGCACCATAATATCCTTTTGCTCTTTTTAATATTTTTTTATGTTTTTTACGAGTAATTATTGCTGTTTTAACTCTTGCCATTTATTTTCACTCCTATCCTTTTCTAAATATATTTTAGTTACCATATGGTAATAATTTTTTAATTCCTGCTTCACATGTTTTATCAGCATAAGCATTCATAATTTTTCCATTTGTTTTTTGTCTTTTTGTTTTGTTAGCTAATAAGTGTCTTCTATTTGCCTTTGTTCTTTTTACCTTTCCTGTTGCTGTATAAGAATATCTCTTTTTAGCTGCTTTGTTTGTTTTTAGTTTTGGCATAGCCATTCTCTCCTCTCTACTTAATTATTTGTCAGCTTTTTTAGCTAAGATTATAAACATATTTTTACCTTCTAATACTGGCTTTTTCTCTGGAGATGATACATCAGATAAATCCTCAATAAATTTATTTAATACCTCTTCTCCTAATTTAACATAATTTAATTCTCTACCTCTAAATCTAACAGTTATTTTAACTTTGTTTCCGTCTTCAATAAACTTTCTAGCATTTTTAGCTTTGAATTCGAAATCATGTTGTTCAATATTAGGTGTAATTCTAATTTCCTTAACTTCAAAAGTTTTTTGCTTTTTTCTAGCTTCTTTCTCTTTTTTAGCTTGCTCAAATTTATATTTACCATAATTCATTATTTTGCAAACTGGTGGCTCTGCATTTGGTGCTACTAGAACTAAATCTAATTTCTTTTCAAATGCAATGTCTAATGCCTCGTTTAAAGAAACTGTACCTCTTTTTTCACCTTGATCATCGATTAATTGAACTTCTTTTGCTCTAATTTGTTCATTAATTGGTAATTCTTGTTTTATAATAAAACACCTCCTAAAAATTTTAAATAAAAAAAATTGATTGACTTGAAATAAGCCAACCCACCTTCTAAATAAAGTTCTTATACATATTCATTATTATAAATAAATACAAGAATTACAATATTTATTAACCTTTTTCTTTGCGATAAGGTGAGAAGTGGATTGCTTCTTCTTTTTTGTACTTATCTATAATACTACATTTTCCACAATTTGTCAACCACTTTTCATTATATTTTTTTAAGTTACATAAATGTCGAAAAATGTCAGCTAGCAAAATTTATTAACCTGTAGTGGAGTGCGCAGTTTGGCGCTCCCACCTTTCGTCTTTCATAAAATCCGAACGCCAGTAAACGAACGGAATGTTAATGATTTTGCTAACCGACATTTTTCGACATTTCTGTAACTTCTACCTTCCACAATACCTACAAAGTACCGCCTCAATCCCAACATTCAAGTCAATCAAGCCAATTTTATAATTATAATCCAAATCAGATAATTCTTCTAATATTTTCCTAAGTTCAGACTCTTGGAAATATCCTGCTTGAGTTTTGTACTTATTAACAAGGAATGTCTGATTAGGCTTTAGCTTTAAACTCTCAGCTATATTTTCATTGTTTTTTAAACCACATTTTACAAAATACAATTTTTTAAAGTGATTATATAATGTAATCAAAATTTTCTGAACAGGTTCCTTTTGATAAATCAAATTATAGAATACATCCATTGCTTTTTTTATATCTTTTTTTCCTAAATTGTCTGTCAAATCGAATATTACACTGTCTATCTGTTTTGTAGTTAAAATATCAATATCTTGTTTTGTAATCTTTCCACCCTGACCTGCATATTCTATCAATTTTCGTAATTCATTAATAATATCTTGTAAATTTGTTCCACAACATTCTACTAAATATTGCGCGTCATAATCACTAATTTCAACTTTATAAGCAGTGCTAATTGTTTTTATTCTTTTAATTAAACTAGGTAATTTTTCAGGCTCAAAATTCACAACTTTACCACACTCTTCAATTACTTTATAAAGCTTATTTTTTTCTACTTCACTTTCAATAAAAACAATAAGATTATCTTGTTTTACATTATCTATATTTTGTAAAATATAATCAGCAATTTTTTCTGAGAGAGCTGTTGTTGTAGTATTTTTCTTTTTTCCTTCTTTCTTAAATATTCCTGTTTCTTTAACAAAAATCAACTTTTTATCAAAACCAAAACAAGGAGTTTCAATGTTTGAAATTAATTGGTTTATATTTGTTTCATCAATTTTTATAAAGTTGATTCCTTCAACTAACTTATCAAAAGTCTTCTTTATCTTTTTTATAAAGTCTTCCAATAAATAAGTTTCTTGTCCATATAATAAATATAAACTGTCCATTTACTCCTCCTTGAATCTTATTTAATTATATTTGCTTTTTTATTAGTTTCTACTTCTCTTATTCGAAGTCTTAAATTTCTCAATGTCTTCTTCTAATTTTCTTCTTTTTTTTGCATTTAAGTCTATCTCTTTTATTCTATCTGATGAAACATGTTTATTACCCTGTGCTTGAGCTTGTTTTGCTTTTCTATTTCTTTTCTTGAATTTTTCTTCACTTTCTTTTATTGATTTAATTCTTTCTTGATATTTGTCGAAAAACTTACTCTTTTTATCTTCTCCATTTCCATCTTCAGCTCTATTTCTTAACTTTTTATTTTTCTTAATTTTCTTTTTCTTGTTCTTCAATCTGTCATTTAAAATCATGTACTCTGGGTTATTTTGCATATCTTTAAATTTTAAATCTTCACAAATCAATTCGATAATTGAAGCTGCAATGCTATCTGGATTATGTCTTATACGTTCATCTTCAACAGTTGCTAAATCTCTTTTTAATAAATGCATTCCCATTGCTTTTGCCTTTGAAGTATCTTGTTCAACTAAGTCACTACCATCTTCATTATATTTTCTAATAATCTCTGGAACAATTTCTCCAGTATCATAAATACAATAATCGATTACACCTTCTCCGACATGATCTGTAATAGCTTTAACATGGTCTGATAATGTATAATCAGATGTTTGACCAGGTTCAGTCATTATATTACTGATATATATTTTAAATCCTTTGCAATTTTTTATAGCTCTCGTCATTCCCTTAACTAACAAGTTTGGAATAACATTTGTATACAAGTTTCCTGGTCCTATTATTATAGCATCAGCCTCTTCAATTGCTTCTGCTACACCTGGTGCAACTCTACAATTTGTAGGATTAATATAAATTCTATTAATTTTACTTGATTTTTTATTAACAATTTCAGGAATTTCAGATCTATTTTCAACTACTGTTCCATCTTCAAGCTCTGCACAAATTTTCATTTCTTCCATTGTTACAGGTAAAACTTTTCCAGTAATATTAAGTACATTGCTAGACTCTTTTACTGATAAAGAAAAATCCTTATACACTTTTTGCATTGCTAATAAATATATATCACCAAATGATAATGATTTTAATTTTCCATCATCAAATTTGTAATTAAGTAAACTATTCATTTCTTCTTCATTTGCTGCTAAGGCTACCATACTTTCCTTTATATCTTCAAGAGGAAGTGTTTCTAGTAATTTTCTAGAATCAGAAGATTGTTCTCCATAGTCTGATACTGTAACAATAGCTGTTAAATTATCTGTATATTTTTTTAATCCCTTCAAAACAGAATTAAGACCGGTACCTCCACCAATAACAACAATTTTAGGCCCTTGGCTATATACTTTTCTATTAAATATTAATGACTTTAAATTTTCTTCTTCTCTTTTATCGGTCTCTTTAACTAATAATTCTAGTGTACGTTTATTCATATGTATTAATCCAAGAATTATTGCAACAAAGCCAAACACAAAACATCCAATTATTATTGCAATATCTTTAATTGTTTCTAGTTTATTTGTTACTAATATTTTAGAAATTGCAAAACAAATTGCTACAACACCTAATAATATTAAGAACATCCATCTTTTCATTTTCGAACCAGATTTAAACCATTCAAAAAAACCTTTCATTTTTCTTCTCCCTTTCTTTCATACAATTGGATTCAGAATTCTAAATACCGTCTCCAATTGTTTCAACTTCTAATTCTATCTCTTTTCCAAATTTATTTAAGACTTCCTTTTTTATAATATCTACTAATTCTAATACATCCTTAGAGGTTGCATTTCCAGTATTTATAACAAATCCAGCATGTTTTTCTGATACTTTTGCACCACCAACACTATATCCTTTTAATCCACATTCATCAATTAATTTGGCTGTAATAAAGTCATTTCCTCTTTTAAATGTACTTCCCGCACTTGGGAATTCTATAGGTTGTTTTTCTAATCTGCTTTTTTTGTATTCATCCATTTTTTCTTTAATAACAGTATTATCTTCAACTGGATTTAATTGTAATTTTGTTTCTAAAATAATGTATTTTTCATCTTTAAATATACTTTTTCTATACTCAAACTTTTGTTGATTGTTATCTAAAACTACAATCTCTCCTTCATAGTTCATACACTTCGTTTCCAAAACAATATCTTTAAATTCTGAACCATATGCCCCTGCATTCATTCTAATTGCTCCACCAATTGTTCCAGGAATTCCTGATGCAAATTCGAATCCTGATAGAGATTCATTTAACAATTGAAATGCTAGCTTAGCTAATGGAACACCTGCACCTACTGTAATAATTGTTTTATCTTGTAAAGTTCTTGTTTTGTCTATTTCAACCTTATCTATATTAACCTTTAAAACAATTCCTCTTATTCCATTATCAGAGACCAACAAATTACTTCCGTTTCCAACTATAGTAAGTGGAATATTACTATTTTTACAAATTTCTAATATGTACTTTACTTCTTCTTCGCTTTTTACTTTCACATAAAAATCAGCATTACCACCAATTTTAAATGATGTATGCTTTTTCATTGGCTCATCAACTAAAACATTTTCCTTTGCAATTTTTTCTGTTATTAAATCATAAATTTGTGGATTTGTCACAAAACTTCCTCCTTATTTATATAACAAATTTCCTTGTTAATATATCATAAAAGTTGGTAAAACGCAACCTTTTTAAATGCGAAATGCTTGTCTATTTTTGTCGAATTATGTTGTACGATTTTCCTTTACATTTCAATGCTTTCATGCTATTATTAGTATTGTCTTTTTCTTCTTAACACAATTTAAATCAAAGAAAGGAGTATTTTATTCTTAATATGAAAAATTTTAATCACTTGAGTCAAAACTTAGAGAAATTACAATCACAAAAGAAAAAATTTAATTCTATAAATGATATTTCCCTAGTACAATTTATAAAATTCAAAAAATTAGTTTCGAAAGAGAAGAAAATAAGTAAACAAATGGAAAATACAATTTCTCAAGGAAATGAAATTAATTTTTGGTATGATTCACAAACCAAAAGTTGGATTGAAAACCCTAATATAAATTGCAGGAAGTATTATAAAATGGAACAAACCGCAGCTTATAAAAAAAATCTAACACTTTATAAATTAGGACTTTCAAGTCAAAGACCAATCCCACCATTAATACAAAATATTAGAAACCACTTATCTCCCATAAATAATTTTATAAAAGAAAAACATTTGAAAATAAAACCTATATTATCTAAATTTAATTATTTCAAAAAAATTCACAAAAATTACAATTATTTTAAATCTGAAACATTACCCAAAAACATTAACAAATTAGCTATCAATACAGCCACAATTGGTATTAAAGGATATAGACATCTTAAATCGAACTATAGATTTATTAAAAACTCTGTAACTTCTAAAAATTCATTTAAATACATAAAAAGTGTTATACTTGAAGCAAATAAACAAATTGATTCTCAAGAGAAACAATACGGTTTTAGAGAATCATTAAAAGTTGAAAATTTTGTATCTAATCATAATAGCAATTATATCACAGAAAAGAAATCTCCATACTCCATTCCTCAAAAAAATAATAATAAAATATATGAATATAATTTATCAAGATAACCTGTTTTACCTTGACTTATTAAAATAATTGTAATAAATTATCAGTAATAGCATATGGATAAAATTCGCTTAAGAAAGGATGATTAAAATGAATGAATGTAAAATATCAAATCTATATGATTTAAATGAAACAATTGCAAAAGAAATATTTAATGGATGTGAATATCCTTGGGAAGTTTTACCTAAAATTAAAAATTTTATAATTGAATTAGGAGAATCTCTTAGTTTAGATGATTATAATAAAATTGGAGAAAATGTATGGATTGCAAAAACTGCTAAAGTTGCCCCAACAGCTTTTATTGCTGGCCCAGCTATAATTGGAAAAGATACAGAAGTTAGACATTGTGCTTTTATCAGAGGTAATGCAATCGTTGGTGATAACTGTGTTGTAGGAAATTCAACAGAATTAAAAAATGTAATTTTATTTAACAATGTTCAAGTACCTCACTATAATTATGTTGGAGATTCTATACTTGGTTATAAATCACACATGGGAGCTGGTTCAATAACATCAAATGTTAAATCAGATAAAAAATTAGTTATTGTAAAAAATGGAGATGAAAAAATTGAAACAGGTTTAAAGAAATTTGGATGTATGATTGGAGATAATGTTGAAGTTGGATGTGGATCTGTTTTAAATCCAGGAAGTGTTATAGGTAGAAATTCTAATATCTATCCATTATCTTCTGTAAGAGGCGTAATCGCGTCAAATTCTATTTATAAAAAACAAGGTGAAGTAGTTAATAAGATTGTTATGTAATTGATTGATAATTTAAAAAGAAGATATAGATTAAATCTATACCTTCTTTATTTTTTAATTAATAGCTGTACCATTAACATATAATTTATATCCATTAAAATTTATGTTACTATAAGATAAATCTTCATCTTCAAGTGAAGTTATATATGAATCTCCAGTTAGTGTTATACTTGAGCTACTATCTAATGAAATATTTATTGTTTTCGCAGTATTATCATTATTTATTGTCCCTGTATAACTACTTGCATTTTTTAATGACAGGTCTAGTGAAGAAATTTTATCAACTATAATATCTCCTTCTATTTTTTGATTTTTGGCATTTAGTACTACTTCTCCACCATTTTTCCCAGATGTTCCCCATTTTGCTGCACTTATTTTTATAAATGCTCCATCTTTATCATTATTTATTATTTCATTGTTTTCTAATTCAATAACTGTACTTGTATTTGTAACAAATATTATCTCACCTTTATTATTTATTATTTTTGAATTTTTTGCGATAAATGATGATGTTCCTACTTCTGCGTCTCCTGACATTGATTGATATATAAAGATAGATTTGTATGTCTCTGAATTTCCATTTAATTTTGTATTTGTGGCTTCCATTGTAACATTGTTTAATGTAACTGAATTTTTTCCTTCTATTACCACACCTTCTGAAGCTGTTGAAGTTAGGCTAGCATTATTTACCGTTATATCAGCTGTTGAATAAATTACTGGTGATCCTGTTCCATGTGATGTATAATTTCCTTCATTTACTGTTAATGTTCCGCCACCTCTATCACTTCTAATTGGAGCTGATGAATTTCCTTCTGTTTCCGCTGTTACATTATTTGCAGTAAGTGTTCCTCCTCCAGTTACCATTATTGCACCAGAATTGTTGCTTTTTGTTTTTATGTCTGTATTTGAAATATTTATAACTCCATTTGAATATGCAAATATACCATTTGCATGTGAACCATTTGTTGTAACAGTTCCTCCATTAATATTTAATGTTCCTTCTTTTACTAATACTGCCGCATTAGTTCCATAAAAATCCGAATTATCTCCATCTGAATCCCCTGATTTAGTAATAGTTGAATCTGTTATTGTTGATGTTCCTCCTGTTACTAATAATGAGTTTTGAGAGCCTTCTGTAGAAGAATATTCTATTCCATTATTGGTTATATCACTAGTAATTTCGGCTGCCCCTGTATGTGAAACATTTGTACTACTACCATTTTCCCCTGGTTGTCCACCGTTTCCCCCTGGCTTATTTGGCGGTGTTTTCATTGATGTATTACCATTTGAAGATGTCATATCGTTTGTTGTAGTGTTATTTGAATTTTCCGTGTTTTGTGAATTTCTATCATTTATATATATTCCTATAATTGTTCCAAATATAATTACTAGTATAATAATTATTATTATTTCCATTATAGTTTTCTTTTTCATTTATACTTAACCTCCTTAATTTACCTTATTTTCTATTGATTTATTGTTCATATTCGGTGGTTCAGGTCTAGATTCGTTATTCTCATCATTATTTGGTTTTTCTGGTGGAGTTTCTCCATCAGGTCTTTCCATCATCTGCATTTGATTTTGATTTTGAATTTGATTTGCAGCTTGAGTTGTATTCTTAGTGTTTTTTTCATAAATTAAAAATCCAGTCCCTGTTATCACAGCTCCTAATAATACACCAATTATAAAAACTAAAAACTTATCTTTCATTTTTCATTCCTCCTTTTTTTGTCATTATCAGTATAAAACACAAAAATTGAAAAAAGATTGAATAAATTATTTTTATTCAATCTTTTTTTCTATCTATTATTCAATCTAACTTGAAAAGTTGTAAAACCGTCTTTTGAACTAGCTTTTATACTTCCATTATATTTTTCTACAATTCCTTTTGCAATAGCAAGTCCTAATCCATATCTTTTTTCGCTTCTATTTCTTGCTTTATCAACTCTGTAAAATCTTTCAAATATTCTTTCTTGTTCCCCATAAGGAATAGGTTGTCCTTGATTTTTGATTTCAATTATTATTTCATTTTTTTCTTTTTCAACGTTAACTATAATCTTGTTGTTTCTTTCTGTGTGTTTTATTGCATTGTCTAATATTATAGAAACTATATGTTTTATATCCTCTTTATCTCCATTAAAATAAATGCTTTCATCAATACTAGTTTCTAACTTAATTTCTTTTTCAAATATAATACTTTCAAAAACAGCAACTGCCATTTGAACTTCTTTAGACAAATTCATTTTCTGGTAATTTATATTATTAGTGTTTTCCATTTTGGAAAGAGTTAATAAATCATTAACTAATTTATCCATACTTTGAACTTCGTTTTGTATATATGTTATCCATTTGTTTTCCCCAATTTTATCATGTAGCACATCTGCATTTGCTTCAATTACAGCAAGTGGAGTTTTTAATTCGTGAGAAGCATCTGAAACAAATTGTTTCTGCTTTTCGAATGAATCCTCAACTGGTTTGACTATCGCTTTAGATATTTTTTTCGAAATGATATAAACTACAACAATTCCTAAAATTCCAACTATAACTGCTAATAAAACTGTTGTTTTCAATCTTCTAATA
>Ga0247608_10004418_pt1 | contig 15760 bp, 6 predicted proteins | sample 176DNAGHGlowgp2_FD_193490 | JGI IMG/M metagenome (GOLD analysis project Ga0247608, IMG submission 193490) | Sheep rumen microbial communities from Palmerston North, Manawatu-Wanganui, New Zealand - 1766 DNA GHGlow gp2 | ecosystem: Host-associated > Mammals > Digestive system > Stomach > Rumen ... | reverse complement strand
CAGACAGGTTAGCATGCCTGGGGTGATGAACACTTCCATGGAGCGCTGGTCGGCATAGAGGAAGTGGGCGTAGCGTGTGCCAGGCAGCATGCCGCCGTTGCTGTGCAGTTCGATGACCTCACCCGTAGCGTCAGTGAAATCTACGACGATTTTCTGGCCTATCTGGGCTTCTGCAAACTTTGCGGCCTCAATAGTCAGCGTGTTAGACCAGTCTACGGTGTGCGTACCTTCCCACAGATCAGTAGCCGTAACGATGGTGGTTGTTGCCAAAAGGCACAAGAGTAAAAATACTTTTTTCATCATGTTGTTATTTAAAGGGTTAGACAATTAAATTTTCTGAGTGCAAAATTACTGCAAACTGGCCTGTCGAATAATAAGATATGTTACATAGAATAAAAGAAATCGTTCAATGTAACATCATTCTGCTACATTGAACGATAATTCATAAAAACGCCTAAGCCTTTACTGCTGGCTAACCTTCACGTCACTGACAGTAATGCTGCCACCGTAGCTGTTGATGCTCCAGCAATTCTTCTGGATGCCATAGATACGCTGTGTGCTGCATACATTGTCATTGATGTACATCACAACCACCGAGTTGTCGGTATAGATATCTACCTTATAAGTGTTGTCTGCCGGGCGATAGAAGCCATAGCCGTCAGCACCGTCAATATATCCCTTACCCTCTGGACCTTCCTGCTCGAAGTTCACCTTACGTGCAGTACCATTCTCCTCGGGATTAACCACCATGGTGTAATACTTCTTGGCATCAGTATCACGGACAAATGATACACCAAACTTATCCGCGTCACCGGCAGTCTTCACGGTGAACGTGATGTGGTTGCAAGTGCCCAGACGGTTGTAGAGCACATAGGCACCCTCACCGCTCAGCGTGCCGTTGTTATACCCATTGCTGGCCATCACGTTGACAGGCTGCTGCTTCGTATACTTTGCTGCTATGGCAGGCACGGCGCCCAGCGTCAGCGTTCCGTCTTCATGCTGGATAATCTTGTGGCAAACCAGTGCACCACTCCAGTTGGGCTCACCATCGGCACCTACATTGATGTTCTTTTCGTGGATGTCTTTTCCCGAACGATACGGACTCCATCCCCAGATATAACGGTCTGTACCGTTGGAAGCCGTCTTGGCAGCATAGAACGCACGTGTGTCAAGCGTTCCCTCACGCCATAGAGGACCGTCGGCAGGCCACTTAGGACCGCTGTTGAAGCAGTCTTTCAGCCCTTCCCATGACGTAGCCACCATGTACTTCACCTTACGGCTCCATGAAGCTCTGTTGCTCTGGCTGAACACGAGATACCAGTAGTTGCCCATCTTGAAGATGTCAGGACACTCCAGCATACGGTCCCAAATCATATTGAACATGCCCACATGCTCCCATGTCTTCATGTCGTTAGACTTGAACTCAGCAAACTTAGGATCACCGCCCCATGAGGGATAGGTAGAGATGACCATGTGGTAGACACCGTCATCGGTGGTGAAGATCTGCGGGTCACGGAAATCATTGCCCGAATAGCCATACTCCACTCCCTTGATCGACCACGCCACATCCTTGGTCCATGTCTTGAAGTCAGGCGACGTAGCGCGCAGCACGACCTCACGGCTGCTGCTATTGCCGTTATGTCCCGTATAATAGATATAGTACAGGCCTTCCTTCTCGTTATACACGGCGCAGCCAGTACCCAGAGCGGCATCCTGCGCATAGTCGTTGGTAGCCGTAGGCAACACCTCACCCATCGACTGGTAGTTGGCACCGTCTGTAGTCCTCAAGCCCCAGATGGGGTGGAAGCGGAACGGGGGGTTGTTGTCAAACTCCTGCAGATAGAGCACCTTGAACTCGCCGGCCTTTTTGTCATAGAAAGGCATCGGATCACCCACACGGCCAATTGCAGGCATGTAATAAGTATTGAATCCTGCATCATCAGTAGGTGCAAAGAAGGTGGTCGTTTCTGCCCAGTTCTTAGCAGGGTCTGGTCCGAAATCGTCGTCGCTGCATGCCATCAGCCCAGAGGCTGACAGCATGATTGCGAATACAGAATATATCGTTGTTTTCATAACTTTATTCATTGATAAAAATGTTAAACGCCATTATTTACTTTCCCGAAAGGTATTTGAAAGCATTACCTGTCATAATGCCTACATTCTCGTGGTAATATGACTCGTAAGGATTCGGAGAATACCAGTCATAGCAGCCCGAACCGAAGCAGATGATACCACCCTTTCCGAACGTTCCGTTGTAGGCAGGAGCCTCCCAGACGACGACGGCACCGTCACCGCCATGTCCCAGGGCCTTGCATCCTGTCTTTGTCTCCCAATCGGCAAAGCCGTTGAAGCTCCAGGCACCCCACTGAGATACGCAGTTGGATATCTTGTATCCGCCATCGGTAGTAATAATCTTGTCGTTACCACCTACGAGGTTCTGCCAGATGGGGTGAGAAGCGTCGTTGGGCAGGAAGCTCCACTCGCCACCGGGATTGATGATATCACCACCGTCGTCACTGGCACCCCAGCAGTTGTTTGCACAGAGCTTATCCTTGACAGCACCCAGCGATGCAGCGAAGTTGACGGCCGCACGGCCCAGGATGAAGGCACCGCCGTTCTTATAGTAGTCAAGCAACTTGTTGCGGTAAGCCATTGCTGTCGAAGTGGCACCGGTCTCAAAGTCTGTCAGGTTCTCTGACGGCTGGTGCTGCCAGTGCCAGAAGATGACTTCACACTTCGAGAGGTCCATATTGGCCATATCGCCCCATGATACGAAGACAGACTGTTCAACGTTAGCAAGCATCCACTTACAAGCCTCCTGTTCCTCACCGACGAGGTCTTCTATCTTGGTAGCCTTGGCGCTGCCCAGGAAGATGGCCTTCGGAGCACTTACGGTCTGAATGGTAACCGTGTAGGTTGCTGTTGCCGTATTGTCCTTTACAGTATAGGTAACAGGATTGGTGAAGTCGGTTACCACGCCGCCCATAGGTGTGATGGTAGCATCCTCACTCAGTGTAATGGTAGGTATAATCTTGCTGACGTCAACAGTTGAAGGCAGGAATGCCGTAATCGTGTGCTCTTCCTCGTTGATGGTAGCCTTGTAGGTGTCGTTGATGATAAACGAGGTAATACGAGCCTCGTCGTTCTTCACGTTCACCGTCCAGTCCAGGAAGAGGTCTCCGTTAGTGACATGTAATGACTGGGCAGCCGAGAAGTCAGCCACCATACCGACAGCCATATTAGCCTGTGCGCCATTCGAGATGCCGAGCTTGGTAATCTTCATCTGCGACTTACCATTGAAGTCAACAGGAACTTTCACCTTGATGGTACGTTTTGACAGGTCTATAACACCTGTATAGGTGCCGTCGAGTTCAAACGATTCTACCATGCAATCGCCTGACAAAGCCAATCCGCTGACATTGTCACTTGAGCATGCTGTCAGTGCCATGACAGACATCAGAAATGCAAATGCAGAATATATTATTGTCTTCATAATGTTCTTTTTTCTGGTTTTCATTGATTTTTACTTTCCCCAGTTGATGTTCTGGACATAATGGCCATTCGATGAGGATATCTGCTCATGAGGAATGGGAAGATACTCGTCGCGGTTCTGGGTGAATTGTGCTTCCCCGAGGTAAGACACGCGTTCTTTCTCCTTGGTGACATAACTGGTAATGACAGCAGGCGCGTCACCCCAGCGCACGAGGTCGAAGAAGCGTTCGCTCTCCAGAGCCATCTCCAGGCGGCGCTCCGTCTTTACAATCTTAATAGCCTCTTCCTTTGAATAAGAACCTTTATAGGGCTTACAGTAAGGATGCACGCCGTAGCGGCTCTCATAGTCTGCTATCATCTGGGTGCTCTTGGCAGCACGATCGCGCAGCTGGTTAACCAGCGGAATGGCCTGATCGACCTGTCCGAGCTGTGCCAAAGCCTCGGCACGCATCAGCAGCACGTCAGCATAGCGGAAGACGATACGGTTCATCGGAGATGCCCAGTAGGAACCACGAATCAGGTATGAACCGATCAGGTCGGGGTCTACGTTGTGCTTCAAGGTGACGTAGTAGCCATAGATACCACCCGAACGGCTCCATGCCGGTGTTCTGTCCATGATATATTTCTTGTTGAACATATAAGGCAGACCGGTGATTCCTACGGTGAGGAACAGACGTGGGTCGGCATTGTCAACGGTCATGTCGTAATTGGCATCGTTATAGTTGGCCATAGGCAGACCGTCAGCATTGGTCTTGAATGAGTTGACTAGGTTCTGCGTAGGCTTGTAGAAGTCGCAGCCGCCATCGGTCACGTCAGGAATATTCGGTACGATCAGTCCGTAGCTCCAGTTCAGGTTACCGTATGTAGAACCGTCGTTGATAGAGTACTGGATGGCCCAGATGCTCTCTATGCCGTTCTCATACTGGGTCTCAGGACGGAAGTTGTTATGGAAGTCGTTCTCCAGACCATAGCCTCCTTCCTCATAGATAGCGGGAGCTGTGTATTCTACCACTTTCTTCAGATCGTCCTGGTTGATGCTGGTCACCTGGTTGGTGTTGGCATCATCCTGGCGATAAGCCTTGTAGAGATAGATCTTTGCCAGGAAGGCAGCAGCGGCAGCCTTGGTGGGACGGCCCTTGTCGGCTTGCTTCACAGGCAGATTGGCATAGGCTTCTTCCACTTCCTTGGCAATGAGAGCCCAACCCTCGTCATTGTTATATTCGCGGTTCGACAGCGTGTTGTACTGCTCCTCTGACATGTTGGCATCCATCACGAAGGGAATGTTCTTGTAGAGTCGCTTCAGCAGGAAGTGAGCATAGGCACGCAAGAACTTCATCTCTGCCATGCGCTGGGCCTTCAGCTGATAGCTGTCATCGCACTTCTCAATCACGGCAATGGCAGTGTTCACACGTGAGAGTGTATTGTACAGACGCACCCACATATCGTTGATGTTCCAGTTAGTGGTCAGCACACCCTTCTCCACCTCCAGCTGGTGGAACACGTCACCGTCGTTGGTTGACGAACCGCCTTTGTAGGCATCGTCACTGCGCACGTCGAAGTTCCACATGGAGAACGAAGAGTTGATATCCTCGGCAGTGGTGAAGATAGCATAGGCTGAGATTACCAGGTTGTCTACCTTATCAGGGGTATTGACCTCGTTTTCCGAGAGCGTACCCTGCGGCTTCTGATCTTCCAGGAAGTCAGAGCAAGCGGTCAGTCCGCAAACCACGCAGGCGGTACAGATGATATTCAATATCTTTTTCATATAGCTTTCGTTTTTAGAATGATACATTAAAACCAAATGTCACGTTAAGAGGGATAGGATAGCCGAAGAGCGGATTCTCAGGGTCTACACCTGTAAACTTCTTGCTCTTGATGGTCAGCAGGTTCTGGGCAGAGACATAGGTGCGAATCTTGGTGATGTGCAGTTTCTCTGTCAGCGACTTCGGCAGGTTGTAACCCAGCTGTATGGTGCGCAACTTCAGGTATGAACCATTTTCTACATAGTATGACGAGAAGCGTTTCTCGTTATTATTATCGTAAAGTGACAGGGCGGGAATGTTGGAACCGTAGTTCGCGGGCGTCCAAGCGTCCAGCACGCGGTCTCCCTTGTTCAGATAGGCCACGTTCACACCGGCCCAGAGGTCTGTCTGTACTTTGTATCCGCCATTCGTGTCGTCACCGGGTTTTACGGTGGTCAGTGCGTCAACACCCTGAACACCCTGCCAGAACATGGTGAAGTCGAAGTTCTTGTACTGCAGGTAGATGTTCAGACCGTAGGTGAAGTCGGGTGTCGGATCGTATATCCAGTCCTGGTCGGCCTCGTTGATGATACCGTTGCCGTCAATATCCTTGAAGCGCATACGACCAACGGCAGCACCTTCCTGGGTGGCGTGGTTGTCAACCTCTTCCTGGCTCTTGAAGATACCGTCATAGATATATCCCACATACGAGTTGATGGGGTGACCTACGACACTCTTCACGCCGCTACCGCCGAAGGTTCCCTTCGAGGCGATGGTCTCGGGCAGCTTGGTAACCTTGTTGCGGTTAGTGCTGATGTTACCGGCAATGTCGTAGCTGAAGTGGCCCTTCGAACCACGATAGCCCACATTGAATTCAAAACCTTTGTTCTCTACCTCGCCGGCATTGATCCACTTGGAACTGCCTTCACCCATGATACCGATACCGGGCATGAACACCAGGATGTCCTTGGTCTTCTTGTAGTACCACTCGAACGATCCGTAGAGTGAGTTGTGGAACAGTCCGAAATCAAAACCGAGGTTGGTCTGCGTGGTGGTCTCCCACTTGATGTCGTCGTTTCCTAACTGGTCGCGCTTGAAACCTGAGTCAAGGGTGTGACCGCCGTTCGTTCCCTGGATATCGTAGCTCGTACCGTAGCTCTGGCCACCGAACTGGGCTTCACCGTAGTTGGCTTTATAGATGGTGTAGCGGGCTATATTGGAAATCTCCTGGTTACCGGTCTGACCCCATGAGGCACGCAGCTTCAGGTTGTCAAGCCATTTCTTGGTAGGCTCCATGAACTTCTCCTCAGAGATGCGCCAACCGGCACTGACTGACGGGAAGGTACCATACTGGTTGTTCTTACCGAAACGGCTGGAACCGTCACGGCGTATCGTTACGCTGGCCAGGTATTTGTCGTTGTAGGTGTAGTTGATCTTACCGAAGAACGACACGAGTGAGAAGCCGTCGCCTGAACCGAAGGCCTGCTGACGGCCTGAACCTGCATCCGGCCACATATAGTCGGGAGTCAGTACGTCATACTCGTAGCGCTTGCCTGAGAAGTATTCGTTGTCCTGGCGGTTCAGCTCAATACCCACCAGTGCGTCGGCACGGTGCTTACCGATTTCCAGGTTATAGGTGGCTATGGCGTTCCACATCCACTTCATCCAGTGCTCTTGCTTGGCCTCGACGGCATTGTCGCTGTTGGCCACGTTACCGTTCTTGATAGGATAGGTGAAGAAACGCTGCTTCTTCTGTGCATAATCAATACCGAAGGTGGTCTTCAGCGTCAGGTTCTTGATAGGCTGCAAGCTGATGAACACGTCGCCGAAGGTACGCCAGTAGGTGTATCGGTTGTCCTTGATGCGGTCCAGCACTTCTACCGGATTCTCACGGTCAGAATAGCTGCCGGTCAGGTTGGCAAACTCGCCTTTCGTATTATAGATAGGGAACGAGGGGTTGTACTGCAGCACATTGCCGAGGAAACCGCCAGGGGCCGCAACCTCGCTGGTACGGTTCAGCGTGAAGTGCTCACCGATGGTCAGTATGTCGCCAAACAGCTTGTAGTCGGCATTCATACGTGCTGAGAAGCGTTCGAAGTCGGTATTCTTGATGACACCCAGGTTCTTGTAATAGCCCAGCGAGAAGAAACTTGAACCGCGCTCCGAGCCGTTGCTCACGCTGACGTTGTAGTTCTGAATGACACCGGTGCGGGTGGTCTCCTTGAACCAGTCCGTGTCTGATGCGGGAATCGTGTTGGCGTCGTCCAGGTATTTCTGCATGGTCACCTTGTTCAACTGCGGGTTGCCGTTCTGGTCGTACTGCCAGTCGAAGTGGTAACCCAGCGAATTGTTGTTGGGGTTCACACCGTCGTTGACATTGGCCTGCCAGAAGGCGCGGCCCCACTCCTCGGCGTTCAGCACCTTCATGCGGTGGGCATACGTCGAGATGGCCAGACTGGCATCCAGATTCACCTTCACCTGTCCGCTCTTGCCACGCTTGGTGGTGATGATGATGACACCGTTGGCAGCGCGCGAACCGTAGATAGAGGCTGAGGCGGCATCCTTCAGTACCTGGATGCTCTCGATGTCGTTACCGTTCAACTCGTGCATGCCGGACTTCGTGGGCACACCGTCGATGATGTACAGCGGGTCGTTGTCGTTCAGCGTTCCGACACCACGGATGCGGACGGTAGCAGCACCTGATGGCGAACCGTCTGCCGAGATGTTCATACCCGGCACACGACCTTGTAACGCCTTCATCGGGTTGTTCTCGTTCTGCTTGGCCATCTCGTCGACGCTAACCGTCGAGATAGCACCCGTCAGGTCGGCCTTGCGCTGGGTAGTATAACCTGTCACCACCACTTCCTGCAGTTGTTTGCTATCCTCCTTCATCTCCACCCGCATTCCGTTCTTGGCAGGCAGTTCCTGATTCAGATAACCCACATAGCTGAACACCAGTGTCGTGCCAGCCTTCACCTTCAGCTTGAAGTTGCCGTCGAAGTCCGTGACCGTACCGTTCGACGTACCCTTCTCCATCACAGTAGCACCGATGACTGGTCCGAAGACGTCAGTCACCGAACCTGTAATCTCCTGTTGCGCGTACATTATTGTACTCAGCAGCAAGACCAGGCAACTCAGAATGAATCTTTTCGTTCTCTCCATTTGCATTTTGTTTTTAGTTAATACTCTGGTTACAATTTCTGCTGCAAAAGTATGTACTAATCTTATATCTATATTAAAAATATCGTTCACTCCATACAAAATATGTTGCAATGAAACATTTTTGCGATGGAATGAACGATATTTCTTAGAGCAGCGCAAGCAAACTCCTCACTTCTCACTTCTTTACGTCTCCCGGCACCATGCCGTACTCCTCCTTGAAACATTTCGTAAAGTAGCTGGGAGCGGTAAAGCCAACGGAATACGCAACCTCAGAGACGCTCTTATCGGTGGTAAGTAGCAACTGGTAGGCGCGGTTCAGACGGGCGGTACGCAACAGCTCGACAGGCGATGAGCCTGAGATGGCTTTCACCTTGCGATAGAGTTGAACACGACTAAGGTTCATGTCAGCTGCTAAATCCTCAACACTGACATCACTATCGGCTAGACGGGCTTCGACTACTTCTTTGAAACGGGTGATAAAGATTGAGACAGCAGCGGGTTCTGTTTCGTCAGTGTCATCAGTACTGTCTATAGTCTCAGTCTCCTTTTGCTTTTCTGATTCCTCTAAACTCTCAGGGACTGCAACAGATTCAGGCATATTCCACAACGTGTTCACCACGCGCTCCCGTTGCAGGGCAATTTTGCGGAGGTAATGGAGGTAGAACATTACGAAGACAATGATGAGTAATGCAATGATGCCAATGGCCAGCCAGTTGACGATTCGCTGGGTGTCAAGTTCATGCAGGTAGTTGTCTGCCTTATTGTGCAATTCGTCTAAACGGTCAGCCTGTCGCATCAACTCCTCACCCTGCATAAGCAGCACCTTGGCATTGTCACTTGTCACTAGGGCTGACATCAGCATGGTCTCCTTCTCATATGGTTTCCCTTCGAGAATATTTACAGCCAATTCGATAATCTGGTCACCATGCGTGGGATAGATGTAGGAAGCATCGAGCAAAGAATCGCGCACTAATTGTATACCGCCGTTCTCACCCGGCAAACCATCGATACCGCAGTATAACACCCCAGCTCCAAGTGCTTTTCTTGCTCCCATGGCCGTGCGGTCGTTGGCACCGAACACCAGGTCTACGCGTACATCTTTATTATTTTGGAGCCATTGTTTCGTGCTCTCGTATGCTGTCGTCTCCGTCCAGTCGCCTTGCAGCGAACCCACCACCTTGATGCCAGGAACTTTCTCTATGGCATCCATGAAGCCTTTATGGCGCTCGATGGCGGGTGATGAGCCCTCCAAGCCCTTTATCTCCAATACCGTTCCCTGTCCATGAAGCCGAGAGACTATATATTCGCCCATTACACGCCCCATCTCGTAGTTGTCAGCACTGATAAAGGCGGTATATTTCCGTGAACTGGTCTTGCGTTCGAAAACAATTACAGGTATGCCCTTATCGTATGCGCGATCGATGGCAGGCGAGATAGTCTGTACCTGATTCGGTGCCACAATGAGCAAGTCGATACCATCATTCACGAGGCTGTCAATCTGCTGCACCTGTCGCTCGTCGCTATCGTAAGCTGCGGCAAACTTCAGCTCCACACCATCGTGGAAGTAGGCACCCATCTTCAGTTCTGCATTCTGCTTATCACGCCAGATGTCAGCGGAACACTGCGATATTCCGATACGATACTTCTCTTTGCCCCCAGAGCAAGAGACAAGTAACGTAGTCAATACAAATAAATAAAAGAATCTTTGTCGCATATTTGTTTAGTTAGGTTGTTGTTGATGGTGCGGCCCACCTTTGCTCAGTAAATCTCCTGTGCAAAGATACAACTATTTTCTGAATTGGACAACATTCTCAAAAACATTTCTTCAAAAATCGTTTATTTTTCACGTAGCATATTGCTTAAACAAAAATTGAGGCTGCCCGATGGGGCAACCTCAATTTATTTTGAAGCGTGGAGTAGGGGATTACTCGCCCTTCTCCATCTGAGCCTTCAGCTGAGCGAGTACGTCGATGTCGCCGAGCGTTGTGCTGGCTGCAACGTTCTCAATCTTTGGAGCATCGTTCTTCGGTGCGCGGGTCTTCTTAGCGGCAGCACGCTTCTCCTCGCGAGCGGGATCCTCGAAGGTGCGGCTGTGGCTGAGGATGATGCGCTTGCTGTCCTTGTTGAACTCGATGACCTTGAAGGGCAGTGTCTCACCCTGAACGGCCTGTGAGCCGTCCTCCTTCTGCAGGTGCTTGGGAGTAGCGAAACCTTCAACGTTCTCGTCCAACTTGACAACGGCGCCCTTCTCGAGCAGTTCGGTGATGGTACCCTCGTGGATAGAACCAACGGTGTACTTCTCCTCGAAGACGTCCCAAGGATTGTCCTCGAGCTGCTTGTGGCCGAGCGAGAGACGGCGGTTTTCCTTGTCGATGTCGAGTACGATCACGTCAATCTGGGCACCAACCTGTGTGAACTCTGAAGGATGCTTAACCTTCTTGGTCCAGCTGAGGTCGCTGATGTGGATCAGACCATCGACACCCTCTTCGAGCTCAACGAATACGCCGAAGTTGGTGAAGTTGCGAACCTTAGCGGTGTGCTTGCTGCCAACAGGATATTTAACCTCGATAGCCTCCCAGGGATCTTCCTTGAGCTGCTTGATACCGAGTGACATCTTACGCTCGTCGCGGTCGAGAGTCAGGATAACAGCCTCTACTTCGTCGCCAACCTTCAGGAACTCCTGAGCTGAGCGCAGATGCTGGCTCCAAGACATCTCGGAAACGTGGATCAGACCCTCAACACCGGGCTGGATCTCAACGAATGCACCGTAGTCGGCAATGACAACAACCTTACCCTTGACGTGGTCACCAACCTTGAGGTTAGCATCCAGAGCATCCCAAGGATGAGGAGTGAGCTGCTTCAGACCGAGAGCGATACGACGCTTCTCGTCGTCGAAGTCGAGGATAACAACGTTGATCTTCTGGTCGAGTTCAACCACCTTGTGAGGATCGTCAACACGACCCCAGCTGAGATCGGTGATGTGGATGAGTCCGTCAACACCGCCAAGGTCAACGAATACACCGTAAGAAGTGATGTTCTTAACAACACCCTCCAGGATCTGACCCTTCTCGAGCTTACCAATGATTTCCTTCTTCTGCTGCTCCAACTCGGCCTCGATGAGAGCCTTGTGAGAAACAACAACATTGCGGAACTCCTGATTGATCTTCACGATCTTGAATTCCATAGTCTTACCCACAAACTGATCGTAGTCGCGTATGGGGTGAACGTCGATCTGAGAACCGGGCAGGAAGGCCTCGATGCCGAATACGTCGACAATCATACCACCCTTTGTGCGGCACTTGATGTAACCCTGAACAACCTCCTCGGCCTCGAGGGCTGCATTGACGCGATCCCAGCTCTTTGACAGGCGGGCCTTCTTGTGAGACAGAACCAGCTGACCTTTCTTGTCCTCAGCGTTCTCTACGTACACCTCAACGGTGTCGCCGGCCTTCAGGTCGGGGTTGTAACGGAACTCTGAAGCAGGAATGATACCGTCGCTCTTGTAGCCGATGTTAACGACTACTTCCTTCTTGTCCACGCTGATGACAGTACCGTCAACAACCTGATGCTCACTGACCTTGTTAAGGGTCTCGTCGTAAGCCTTGTCGAGTTCTTCCTTGCTGACGTTGGCAACTGTGCCGTTCTCAAACTCGTCCCAGTTAAAGTCCTGTAATGGCTGGACGTTCTTAGTTAAATTTGACATAAATTAAATAATATGTGCCCCTCGTTTGTGTGTCGGGGCGGGGTCTGAACAGACGTTTACCAGACCATCTTTAAAGGGTTAATAATTAATAGGAGTCAGCGCCTGTTCCGGCCCCTACGACCCCTTAAGGGGTCAAAAACGGCTGCAAAGGTACAAAAAAGAGTGAAGAGTGAAGAGTGAAGAGTGAAGAAATTATGGATTTTTAACTACTTTAGCTTTCTTTTTCTTCTTTTTGATGTTAAAAAGGTCGTTCCATCCGTTGAAATCCTTCTTCATGATGAGGCCGATGCCCTGCGTGTTGAGGCTGGAACGGGTGAAGTAGCGGTCGTTGGTCTGATTGTAGACTTTCAAGGCAAGGTTTCCGTTGGGGAAGAGGAGATAGCGAATGTCAAAATCGCCGATAAACGACGAGGTGGCGGTATTGACATTGTCGCGATAGCCGAACTGGCCATTGATAAGCAGGCGGTTGTTGAGCATACGACCACTGACAAGTCCCTCATATTCAGCGTTGTTCCAACCCTCGTCGCCTGTCGAAATGTTGGCACCGAAGTTCCAGTTGTTGCTCTTGATGATTTGTCCGAGCATGGCATTGATTTGTCCGCTAATAGTACCGGACAGCAGACTCTGCATGGCCAGCGACGTCTTGCTGGGTCCCTGCTGCTCCTCGTCGGCATTGTTGGCTTGCTGCGGATAGAAGCGGCCTACGGCGAGAAGATAGATGACCTGCTGGTTCATCTCGTCTTCGCTATTGATGATGGCGCGCACCATCTGCTTTTCGTCTGTGTTGACGTTTGGCATGTCCAAGTCGAAGTCAACCTGTGGGGCACGTGGCTGACCGGTGATGTTCATGAGACAGTTCACGCGTACAGTATTCGAGAAAGAGCGCCCGACGTTGAGGTCGGATAGCGACACGCCATTCACCGTGTGCTGGGCCTGCAGATTGAGGGCAGCATCGTAGGGGTCACCGCCGAACACGACCGTGCCGCCTTCGAGGAATACGAAGTTCTTCTTGATGATGTCCTGAATGGTGATGCCATAGGTGCCGTCAGTCACGCGATAGGTGCCGAACATGCTGAAACCGCCCTTGTTGTAGAAGTGAGCCTGAATGTCGCCTGTGCCGTGCAGCGTGATGTAGTCGCTGGTACGTGCGTCCATCAGCAGGCGAACGGTGGCCTGTGGTGTGCAGTTGACTTTCATGTGCAGGTTCAGGTCGCTGCGGAAGTCGTCGTCATCGTCATCATTCGACTTCCGTTGTACGGTGACCTCGGGTTTCGCGTCGTTATTCCATTCTATGTATTCCTGACTGGCAATGATGTCGGGCGAGGCGACATTATAGACAAAGGTACTGCTTTCGAGTGGCGTCACGTCAATGTCGATGGTCACGCCGTCGTCGCGTCCGTGAATGCCTACATGACCGTTGGCATAGACGGTGCCGTAGAAGGTGTCATCGCCAAAGTCTTTGAAGTCGTAGGCCAGAAGATTTTCTGTGTCAGCGTAGATGTCGTAGGTCAGGTTGGTCAGGTTTTGGTGGTGAATGCCCCCCGTCAGCATACCCATGCGTCCGTTGCGGTCGTAGATGGGGCAGTGGGCAAACATAATCTCGTTGGGCACAATCTTCAGCGTGTCATTGCGCATGTCGTACGAGCAGTTGGTGCTGGTCACGTGGACGTTGCCGTTGATGACCAGCTGACCTGTCAGGTTGATGGCGTCGAGCGGACCGATGAGGCGTACGGCACCATTGGCGTGACCGTCAACCTGGTCAAGGAAACTGGACGTGAACGAACGTGCGAAATCGAGGTAGGTGCCTCGGGCTTCGATGCCCAGATTGATGCTGTCGCGTTTAGGTGTAACGTAGCCATCGATGTATGTTTTGGCTTCCTTTCCGTCGTCGCTAATAGCATGTATATCAATCTGTTCTAATTCTTTATTCCAGCTTACGTTTGCGTCAAGTGTGCCCATTCTTCCGTCTTGGAACAGGAAGTTGTTGACCACGATACGACCGCCCGTTTGCAGGTCGCCGAAGAGACCGCTCAGCACGGCCTGACCTGTGGCCTGTCCCTTGAAGCTGACAGCATCGAAGTCAACCAGACTAAGCACGTATTCGATGTCCACATCCTGCATGTCGACGTTCAGCGAATCGTGGTTGTCTGCGGTGGCCTTGCCGTTCACCCTCAGGTGTTGCTGCTGGTGGCTAATCTCGAAGTTGTTAATGTCAAGACGCTTCTCGCTGTAGCTGAGATAGCAGGGCTTGATCTGCCATTCGGTGTTGTTGACGGTCATTCGCGAGGGCTGGATGTTGACGTTGGCTGTCGCTTTGTCATCAACCGAAGTGTCGAAATTGGCAATGGCGTTCAGTTGTCCGCTCATGCGCTGCAGGGCGTGGTTGTCCCAGTTGAGGGTGTTGATGAGCTGGTTGGCGTGTGCTGTTCCCTGTGCGTGCAACACCATGTTGTCGCCGTCGGCGTCCATCTTTGTGATGCTGATATCGTAACGCAACGAGTCGTTGGGCGACGTCAGGCTGATGTGTCCGTTCTGGTAGCCGCCACTATTATAGTAGAACTTCGGAATCAGACATTCTATGTTGACTTCTGACATGCGGTCGTTGACCATGCCTTGCAGCGTCAGGGGCTCGCTCAGGTGCAGGGGCACCTGCAGGAGTTGTTGCAACCAATCGCTCTTGGTGATACGGGCCATGAGTGTGAAGTCGTTGTTGGTAGCGGGATTCACTTTCGGCAGTCCTGGTATGGTCGGCAGTTGACTGGCTATGATGTTCGTCATGCTCTGTGTCAGCGTCTCGTAGTCAAAATGGCCTGTTATCTCTATCTCACCGAAGTCGCTGTGAATGGCCATGAAGTGTGTCTCGTCGTTATAGCCCGACTCAATGTGCAGCTCGTTCAACTCATAGTTGGCCGTAGGCGAGAGCATATAGAAATCGCTCAGGTTGATGGAACCCACCGCATCGTTGACGTCGTTGGCGTGGAAATTGGCTGTCAACTCGCCGAAGAAACGCGCATCGCCCCACTTGTCGCTGAGGTTGGTGGCCTTGGGCGAGAAGTTCAGTAGGGTAGCGGTGATGTTGACGAGGTTGCTTTTGCCTTCGGGCTTGACCTGTCCTTCGATGTCGAGTCCCAGATTGGGGTCGTTGATGTTCAAGTGACCTGATATGTCGCGCTGGCTATAGGTGCCGTCCAGGTCGATGTTATGGTATTTGTAGCCCTGATAGTCGAATCTGTTGATGACACCTTTTGCGGTGATTGACGGACCTTGCTGGGCCAGTTGTCCGTGTGCCTCGATGTCAGCGGCAAAGTCGCCGAACTTATCATCGGCCAGCAGACGTTTCAGGTTCAGGTTTTTTGTTGAAACGTTGGCCGTGAAGTGCTGGTGTTCATCGAGCGTGAAGTTGATGTCAGCATCGCCAGCACTGGTGTTCAGCTGGTTATGCGTGCGGATGTCCTTCACGCCTGTGCCACTGACAAAACCTTTCATGTGGATGTCGCCCAGACGTACGAGTTCGTCGGGTACGTTGGCCTTCTGGCCCTTCAGATTTTCGGAGATGAAGTTGATGGTGTGTGCCGACAGGTTCAGGTCGTGAATGTCAGCCGTCCAGATGGGGTCGGGCTGTGTCAGTTGCTGCATCCCTCCGCTGATGTTCATGCTGATG
>Ga0247608_10004417_pt1 | contig 15763 bp, 4 predicted proteins | sample 176DNAGHGlowgp2_FD_193490 | JGI IMG/M metagenome (GOLD analysis project Ga0247608, IMG submission 193490) | Sheep rumen microbial communities from Palmerston North, Manawatu-Wanganui, New Zealand - 1766 DNA GHGlow gp2 | ecosystem: Host-associated > Mammals > Digestive system > Stomach > Rumen ... | reverse complement strand
CAGCAGCCCGCGCCGGTCGTCGTGCAGCAGCCCGCGGCGCCCGTCGAGGCCGCCCCGGTCGTCGCCCAGCCGGCTCCGGTGGTGCAGCAGCCCGTCGTCCAGCAGCCCGTCGTCGTGCAGCAGCCCGTCGTGGTCGCCCAGCCGGTCCAGACGACCACCGTCATCCAGGCCGTCCCGCCCCCGCCGCCGGTCTTCCTGCCCCCGCCCCGGGTGATCTACCATCGCCCCCGCCCCCGCGCCGGGTTCTTCTTCGGCTTCTAGGCCATCCGCCATCGTCGTCCGAATTTCTCGCCGGCCGGGCACCTCGTGTCCGGCCGGTGAAAACCGTTCCGGTTTACTTTCTGACCGGTGCGGGGTATACTTGCCTTTATGAAGAAGCTTGTCCATCTGGCCGACCTGCACCTCGGAGCCACGCTTCACGACCGCGAGCGGCTCGCCGAGCAGAAGCATTTTCTCAAGTGGCTGTGCGACCGGCTTGCCGAAGAGTCGCCACGGGCCGACCTGCTCGTCGTCGCGGGCGACGTCTTCGACGGGCGCGCCCCGTCCCCCGCCGCCCGCACCGTATGGTACGACTTCCTCGCCCGTCTCCGCGACCCGGCCGATCCCCTCGTCGGCGCGGTCGTCGCCATCGCCGGCAACCACGACTCCGCGCCCGCGCTGCAATGCGCGGGCGGACTTGCGCGGCACAGCGGCATCCGCATCGTGGCGGACGGCCCCACTCTCGCCAAGGACGAGGCCTTCGCCGTCCCCTGCGCGGACGGCGGCGCGCTCGCCGTCGCGGCCGTCCCCTTTTTGCGCGAATCGCGCCTTCGCAACGAGGCGCCCGCCGGAACGGAACCGTCCGACGCGCTCCAGGCGGGCTTCCGCGCGCACTTCGCGCGCGCGGCGGAGAAGGCCCGCGCCGCCGCGCCCGCCGGATCGCCGCTTGTCGTCGTCGGGCACTGCGCCGTACAGGGCGCGAAGGCGTTCGACGCGCCAGACGCCGAGATCCGCGTCGTCGGCAACATGGTCGAGGTTCCCGCCTCGGCCCTGCCGGAGGCCGACTACGTCGCGCTCGGGCACCTGCACGTCCCGCAGGGCGTCGCGGTCCCGCGCGGCAAGGCGTTCTACGCCGGTTCCCCCTATCCGGTCGGAACGGGCGAACTCTCGACACCCAAGGCCGTTCCGTTCGCGACGTTCCGCGACGAAGGACCCGTCTCCGTCGACCGCCGCGTCATCGACGCCGCCGTCCTGCGGCGGATCCGCGCGTTCTCCGGAACGCCGGACGAGATCGCGAAGGCGGCGAAGGACTTCGTCTCCCGCCATCCCGGCGCGGACGCGCCGGAATGCCCCGTCTCGTCCGCGTGGTTCACCGCGACGGTCACGGGTGGCGACGGTTCGCTCGACGAGCTCAACGCCCGACTCGAGGAAATCGTCCGGGGCACCGGCGCGCAGTTCTTCGGACTTCGCGAGGGGCGCGAACGGTCCGACTCGGCGCCGCTTCCGTCCTACGACCCCGCCACGTTCTCGCGGCTCGACCCCGGGACCGTCGCCGAGCTGCGCCTCGACGCGGCCGCGACCGGCCCGGATCGCAGGAAGGAGCTTCTCGACCTCGTCCGGGAGGCGGCCGCCGCCGCTCCGGCCGATGGAGCGGAAGGGGAGGCGGACGACGATCCGGTCCGGAGAATCCCGTCGCGAATCCTCTCCGTCGAACTCTCCAACCTCAACAGCCTGAAGGGGCGGGCGACCATCGACCTGGAGAATCTCCGCAAGGCGGGCGGCACCTTCGCCGTGGCGGGGGACACCGGGGCCGGCAAGACGACCATCCTCGACGCGATCACGCTCGCGCTCTACGGCCAGACCGCTCGGCAGGAGGGCGAGATCACCCACACCGCGAACGAGGTCATGACGCGGACCGCGGCGTTCTGCCGCGCCGCCGTCCGGTTCCGAGGCGTCGACGGCCACGTCTACCGGGCCGTCTGGGCGCAGCGCCGAAAGAAGCGCGCCAAGGGGCTCGACCCCTACCGGCACGAGCTTCGGGACGAAACGCTTCGCGCTCCGAACGGCGGGGCGACGTCGGTCTACGCGGGCGGCAAGTCCAGGGAATGCGCCCTGGCCGTCTCCCGGCTCATCGGGTTCACCTACGAGGAGTTCACCCGCATCGTACTGCTTTCCCAGGGTCGGTTCGACCAGTTCCTCAAGGCCGACGAGGAGACCCGGGCCGCCATCCTCGAGAAGGTCACCGGCACGCAGCGCTTCTCGCGCATCGGCCGGGAGATCAACCGCCGCAAGCTCGAGGCGCACGCCGCGCTCGAGAAGGCCCGGGGGGCCGCGGGTTCGTCGCGCGAGGCCCTGGAGAAGATGGGCGACCGCGCCGCGCTCGAAGAGGCGAAATCGAAAGCCGCTGGCGACGCGAGGAAGGCCAGGTCCGACGCCGACGCGCTGCGGCAGGAGCTCGACTGGACCGTCGCGTCCGCCAGGCTCGAAGCGGACGAGGAGGCCTTCGCCGCCGACGATGCCGAACAGCGCCGGGCGAAGGATGCGTTCGGTCCCGACCGTGCGAGGCTCGACGCGGCCCGGAGGGCCGGCGCCCTGGCGAACGACCGGCACGCGCTGGAGCTCGAGGAAGGCAGGGTCTCCGCGCTGGAGGATCGCATCCGGGAGCTGGACGCCGCGATTTTGGCCATCGACCGCGATCTGCCCGGTCTTCGAACGACCGACGCGGACGCCCGTCGGTCGGTCGATCTTGCGCAAGAGGCCATCAAAGACCGCAGGCCGTTCCTCGACGACATCGACGCGCGCGACCGCGACATCGTCGCCCGAACGGCCGATCTCAAGGCGCTCGCGCAGGTATTCGCAGCCAAGAGAAAGGCCGCGGAACGGGCCGCCGAAACGCTCTCCATCGCGACGACGGAAGCGGACGGGACCGCAAGGCGCGCCGCCGCGGCGGAGGCGTTCTGGAACGACGGAACGGAGCCCGGCGCCGAGTGGAGGGGCGAGGTCCTGTTCCGGACCATCGCAGCCGCCCGCGACGCGCAAAAGCGCATCGATGCCGCGACCGCCCCCATCGCCGGACTGGAGAAAGAGGCGGAACGGGCGAAGGAGTCCCACGCCGCGGCGGACGACGCCGCGAACGCCGAAGCGAAGAAGTGGGCGAAGGAACGCAACGGGCTGGAGGTGTTGAAGAACCTCGCCGTCCAGGCCGAGAGCAAGGACGCCAAGACGATGCGAGCCCACCTCGTCGACGGCAGGCCCTGTCCCGTCTGCGGCGTCGTCCATCGCGGGACCGGTGAGACGCCGATCGCCATCGACCTGCCGCCCTCGTCCCGGTACGCGAAGGAAATCGCGGACGGCGATGCCGCCCAGACCGCGAGGACGAACGCCGTCGGCGACCTGCTCGCGAAATGGAAGGAAGCCGACAGGAAGGCGCAGGCGGCGCGGGCGACGCTCGATCGGGTCCGGATCCAGACGGCGAAGGACATCGCCGACGCGACGAACGGCGTGGCCGCCGCGCGTCAGGACGCGACCACGCGCTCCGGCCAGATTACCGCCCTCGTCCAGGCCGAGAAGGACGCGGTCGCCGAAGCGGAAGCCGCGAAGGCCAAGGCGGAAGCCGCAAGGAAAGTCCTCGAACAGATCCAGGCCGAACGAACCGCGCTCTACGGGACCGGAACGCCTCAGGCGGAAAGAGACCGGTTGGGCCAGGAGCTGTCGAACAGGAAGGAGAAGGCCCTGAAGGCAAGCGCAGAGCTGGCGACCGCCATGAAGGAACGGAAGGACGACCAGGAGGAAAGGGCCCGGAAGGAAGTTGAAAGGCGGGTGGCGGAAGAAGAGCGCGACAGGCGGCGAAAGGACTTCGACGAGGCGCGCGGAAAGGCGGGATTCGCAACGGACGACGACTGGCGCGCCGCGCTTCTTTCCGACGATGCGACGAATTCTCTCGCCGAGCGCGAGCGCGAGCTCCGCGACGAGGACGTCCGACTCTACGGCGCGGACGGAAGTGGCGGCGAGAGGAAGCGTCTCGCGGGCGAGGAGGCCCGCCTCCGGTCCCACGGGGGAAGGCGCGACGTCCGACGCCCGGCGAAGGACGTCGAAGGCGCGCTCGCGCTCGCCGAAGGGATGCAGCGCGAGACCGCCGAGGCGGCCGGGGCGGCGGAGCACGCGCTCGAGACCTACGACAAGATCGCCGGAAGGGCGGCCGCGGACGAGGCCGCGCTTGCGCCGATCGAAAAGGCGGCGAAGGACTGGGCCGAGCTCGACACCATGCTCGGCGGCGAGGAAGGGAAGCTCTTCCGACTCTTCGCGCAGCGCCTCAACTTCAGAAACCTCGTTCTGGCCGCGGACCCGCACCTGCAGGCCATGTCCGGAAGACGCTACCGCTTCGCGTGGAAGTCCGCCGGAGCCAGCCTCACCGACTCGGGCAAGCTGCGAGAGGAGAAGCTCCACGTCATCGATGCGGAGCAGTCCGGAACGCGCCCCGTCTCGAACCTCTCCGGCGGCGAATCGTTCTTCGCCTCCCTTGCGCTCGCCCTCGGCTTCGCGGCCCTCCGCGGCGGCGGCGCGTGCGAGAACCTCTTCCTCGACGAAGGGTTCGGCACGCTCGACCGCGAGTCGCTCGACGCGGCGGTCGACGTCCTGGAGCGCATCGGCTCGCAGGGCACGCTCGTCGGCGTCATCACGCACATGGACGAGGTCGTGAACGCCCTCGGCGCCGTCATCGAGGCCGTCAAGGGGGGCCGGGGAAGCCGCCTCCGCGACCTCGGCGGCGGCAACCGGTGGGTCTCGTGGAGCGACGACCCCGGACCGCCCCCCGACAAGCAATCCGCCGACGGAGCAACCGCATCCACCGCCTGACCGCCATGTCTCTCACGATCCTCTACTCCGACCGGGTCGACGACCTGGCCGCCGACCTGAAGAGGCGACTGCTCGCGCGTCGCGCGGCGGGCGCCGACCCGTTCGACTTCGTCCCGGTCGCCGTCCCGAACCGCAACCTCGAGAAGTGGCTCCGCGTCCGCGCGCTCTCCGACGCCCCGGAGCTCGCCGCCGGCGTCGCGTTCCCGTTCCTCGACTCGTTCGTCGCGGAGGAGATGCGCGCGAACCTCCCGCCCGGCCCGCGGCCGCGGCTCCTCTCCGCGGACCGCCTCCGCAACGAGATCGCGCGCCTCCTCGTCCGCGGCGGCGACGCGGACCTCGACCCGCTGCGCCGCTACGCGGAGCCGGACGCCGCGCCGGACCGGCCCCTCGCCTCGGCGACCGACGAGTCCGCGCGCAAGCTCTGGCAGCTTTCCGACCGCCTCGCGGCGCTTTCGGGCGAATACGACCTGCGCCGCCCGCGGATGGTCGAGGGCTGGCTCGACGGCTCGGCGCCCGTCCCCGCCGCGGGCGTCGAGCGCGCCGAGCGCGCGCTGGCCCGCGCCCTCTTCGGCCCGGGCGGCCCCTTCCCCGGCGGCGCCGGTGCGCACGAGATCTCGCTGCGGCAGCTCTTCGCGCTCGTCCGCGGCCGCCCGCCGGCCGGGCCGGCTCGCACGCTCTTCGTCTTCGGCCATTCGTCGCTCTCCCCCCTGCACGCGCAGATCCTGCACTGGCTCGCGCGGACGCACGAGGTCGTCTTCCACCACCTCACGGTCTGCCTCGAGTACTGGGGCGACGTCCGCGCGCCCTGGGAGCGCGCGAAGGCGGCGGCCGGCGGCGGGCTCCCGCCCGAGGAGGACCTCTCGTGCGAGAACGAGCTGCTCTCCGCCTGGGGCCGCGCGGGGCGCGAGACGATGCGCCTGCTGGTCGACCTGGAGGAGGAGAACCGCGACGTCGCGCTCCGCATCGATCCGGTCGCGCCGGCCCCGGACGGCCGCCCGGAAACCGTCCTCTCGATCCTCCAGTCCTCGGTGCGGAGGCGCACGTCGGAGCTGCCGCGCCGCGCGCAGGACGCCTCCGTGCAGCTCGTCTCCTCCCAGAGCGTCCGGCGCGAGGCGGAGACGGTCTACAACGCGATCCTCGGCGCGGTCTGGAAGCCCGCCGGCGCCGGCGCGCGCCCGTGGCCGGACTGCTCGTTCTCCGACATCGCCGTGCTCGTCCCCGACATGGCGGCCTACCGCCCCGCGATCGAGGAGGTCTTCGACGGCCGCGGGCAGATCCCCTACGGCCTCGTGGACGCCACCGCCGCGCAGGACAGCGCGCTGCTGCGGGGCCTGCTCTCGCTGCTGCGGCTCGCCGCGTCCGGGCTCGGGCGCGCGGAGCTCTTCGACGTGCTCGCCAACCCCTGCGCGCAGCGCGCGCTGCGCTTCTCGCCGGAGGACCTGCGCGCCTGGCGCGACCGGACGGAGGAGATCGGCGCCTTCCGCGGGTTCGACGAGGCCGACGCGGAGACGCTCGGCCTCGCGGACGCCGGCAACGCGACCTGGGACTACGCCCTCTCGCGCCTCCGCCTCGCGGGCGTCGCCGACGAGGCGGCCGGACCGGACGGCGCGCCGCTCCCGCTGCCCGGGCGCCCGGACGGCGACGACCTGCGCCTCTCCGAGATCGTCGAGGAGCTCCACCGCGCGCTTTCGCCTCTGCGGTCGGCCGCGCTGCCGTGCGTCGCCCCCTTCGCCGGCGACGGCGCGCCGCCCTCCTGCTGGGCCGAGGCCGTGACGCGGCTCCTCGACCGCTTCCTCGCGGCGCCGCCGGACGACCGGCTCGAGGCGCAGGTCCGCTCCGCGATCCCCTCGGCCGTGTTCGCGCTCGGCGACTTCGGCGCGCGCCGCCTGCCGTTCGTCGCGCAGTGCGTGGAGCAGTTCGTCGGGGCGCTCCCCTCGCGCCGCGGCGGCTACCTCACGAGCGGCGTCACGATCGCCTCGCTCCAGCCGATGCGCCCCGTCCCGTTCCGGCAGGTCTTCGTGCTGGGCCTCAACGAGGGGCGCTTCCCGGGCTCCGTCTCCGACTCGACGCTCGACCTGCGCGGACTCGGCCGCGCCGTGGGCGACGCGCGGATGCCCGACATCAACCGCTTCCTCTTCCTCGAGACGCTGATGGCGACGCGCGACCGTCTCGTCCTGTCCTGGGTCTCGAAGAACCTCCGCAAGGACGAGGACCTCTTCCCCTGCTCCCTCGTGCGCGACCTCGCGCGCTTCGCCGGGGCGCACGTCCTGCCGCCGTCCCCGGACGGGAGGCCGGCGACGCTCGAGGCGGCCGCCACGCCGCTTCTCGAAAGCGACGTCCGCTCGACGCGCGCGCTCGACTGGCGCGCGGACGACGCCTTCGCGGGGCTCCTCCCGACCTACCACGACAAGAGCCGCGAGGCCGCGCTCCTGCGCGCCGGGCTCGAGCCGTTCCCGGAGCCGCCCGACGCCCCGCGGACCGGCGCGCAGGCGGCCTCCGCGCTCCCCGATGCGACGGAAACGGCCGAGATCCGCCTGCGGGACCTCGCCCTGTTCCTGAAGGACCCGCTCGACGCGACGCTCTCCCGCCGCTTCCGGATCGAGAAGAAGGGCTGGCAGGACCGGGCGCTCCCAGACGACCAGGCTCTCTCTCTCGGCCGCGGCCCCGACCTCTGGAACGCCCAGGGCGCGCTCGTCGACTTCTGGCTCTCCGCGGAGACCGAGCCGGACGAAGCCGCGTTCGCCGAAGCCGCGCGGCGCGAGTTCGACGCGCTCCGGCGCCGCGGCGCGGTCCCGGACGGCTTCCTCGGCGACTACGAGCGCGGGCGTTCCCTCGGCAACCCGAAAACCGCCCGTGCGTATCTCGAGATCCTGTCCCGCACGGGCCTCCGCCGCGGCGGACCCCGCACGCCGGAGCCCCTCCGCCCGATCCTGCCGCTCAACCTCGCCGGACCGGACGGAAGAACCGTCCGCGCCGAGCTCTCCGGCTCGGTCGAGGACTGGTTCCCGCCCGACGCGGACGAACCCGCCGGAACGGCGCTCGTCGTCCGGTACTTCCGGCCCGAGAACGACCTTCCGCCCTCCCCCGCGATCGAACCGCTGCTCGTCTGGCTGGCCGCCCGTGCCGCCGGCGGCCCCGCGATGCCGCTCCGCGTCGCTCTCGTCAACTTCAACGCGAGCGTCAAACTGCCGCCCTTCGCCGCCTGGCGGTGGGATCCGGTCGATCCCGGCGCGGCGCGGGGCTTCCTCGCCCGCCTCGCGGAAGACTGGCTTTCGTTCGCCGCGTCGGCCGACCGGGAGGGCCGCGTCGTCTCCGTCGGCTGGGACGCCCTCGCGGCCGCCTTCGCCGGCCCCGCGGAGGATCCCGTCCATCCGCCGAAGCCGGGCGAACGCGTCGTCGCGGCGGACTGGGACGCGACGCTGGCCGCCCTTCTCGAGCCGTCCGGCGGCCGCTTCGGCGGAGGGTCCGGATCGGAGCTCGCGGTCGAATCCCTCGCGGAATCGTTCGTGCGCGACCCCGTCTCGGCGGAGGACGTCCGCGCCCTCGCGGAGCGCCGCTTCGCCCCGCTGTTCGACGCAACCCCGGAATAGGAGGGGAAACAGCCCATGTCGGAAGATAGAAACGACGCGCCCGTCTGGGCGAAGATCGACTTCGGAAGGGACGCCATCGTCGAGGCGTCCGCCGGAACCGGCAAGACCTACACGCTCGAGAGGATCGTCCTGCGGCTCGTCGCGGAGGCGGGCGTCCCGATCGGGAGGATCCTCCTCGTGACCTTCACCGAGAAGGCGGCCGGGGAGCTCCGAGACCGCATCCGATCCGCCGTCGAGAGGCGCCTCGCCGGGGCGGCCCCGGGCTCGGAGGAGGAGCGCCTCCTCGAGAAGGCCCTGCGCGGATTCGACGACGCGACGATCAGCACCATCCACTCCTTCTGCCAGCGCGTGCTCCGCGAATACGCCTTCGAGAACGGACTCCCGATGGCCTCCGAGACAGTCGCCTCCGACGCGCTCGGCTCGATCGCGCGCAAGGCCGTCCTCGACGCGCTCCGCTCGCCGGAATTCCGCGACCGATGGTCCGGATCCTTCGACGACCTGATGGACCAGGTCTGCGGAGACGGCGCGGATCCGTTCGTCGACGCGGTGTCGCGATCCGTCGCCGCCTTCCGCTCCCGGGACTTCGACGCCCCGACGGAGACGCTCGTCCCCGAGCTCCTCCGCTTCGAGGCGGACGAAATCCGCCGCGCGTTCCGCGCGGCGGAGGAACGCGGCTCCGACGTCGGCGCGCTCGCGTCCGCGCTCGACGGCGCGGCCCTCCACGGGAGCGACCGGGACAGGGCCGCCGAACTCTACGCCGGGCTGCCCGCGCTGCGCGACGGCCTCGCGGCCGGCGGGGACTGCAGGGCGGCCCTCGCCGCCGCGAAGAAGATCCGCTTCGACCTTGCCGGAGCCCGGAACCCCCGCGTGACCGGACGCGGCAAGGGCGCCCGGCTCTCCGACGTCCGTCCCGAAGCGACCGCGCTGTGCGCGGAGCTCGCGGAAGCGGTCCGCGGACACGTGGCGGAGGCGAACCGGCTCGCCGGCTCCGAATCCGTCGCCGCGTTTCTCGTCGACCTGTTCGACCGCTCCGTCGCCGCGTTCCGCAGGCGCATCGACGACGCGTGCCTCCTGAGCTACGACGACATGGTCCGCAAGACGGCGGAGGTCGTCGCAAGGCCGGAGAGCGCGCCCCTGCTCGCGAAGCTGCGCGAGGCGTACCACGTCGCCCTCGTCGACGAGTTCCAGGACACCGACGGCCTGCAGTGGGACATCTTCCGCACGCTCTTCCGCCACGCCGCCGCGCTCCCCGCGGGCGGCGCGGGGGGGGCGGACGGCACGCGCCTGCTGATCGCCGTGGGCGACCCCAAGCAGGCCATCTACGGGTTCCGCGGCGCCGACGTCGAGACCTACCTCGCCGCGCGCGGCGAGCTCGAGCGGGACCAGAAGGAGAAACTGCCCGCATCGTTCCGCAGCCCGAAGCCGCTGCTCGACGCCTTCAACCGGCTGTTCTCCGACCCGAGCTGGTTCGACCCTCCGGCCGAGGACGGAACCGACGGGAACGGCATCGTCTACCACGACGTCCTCCCGCCACCGCCGGACGCGCAGAAGCGCTACCGCGACGGCGACCCGGACGGCACCGGGCGCGGCCCCGTCACGCTCCTCGAATCGCTTCCCGCCCGCTACCGCGACGCGCAGGGCGACGACTCTCCGGGCCACGGACGCGGCACCCGGGACGCCTGCCTTCCGTTCTTCGCGCGGAACGCCGCCGCCGAAATCGGGCGGCTCCTCGGCCTCGGGGACGGCGCCTGCGTCTTCCGGGACAAGGACGGGGGCGTCGTCCGCACCCGCTTCAGGCCCGGCGACTTCTGCGTCCTCGTGCGGGCGAAGCACGAGGCGCGCGCGTTCCAGAGGGAACTCGACGCGCTCGGCATCCGCCACTCGTTCTACAAGGAGACGGGGCTCTACGCCTCGGCCGAGGCGGAATCCGTCCTCGCGCTGCTCGACTTCGCGGCCGCCCCGCAGCGCCGCGGCCTGCGCGCCGCGGCGCTGCTCACCCCGTTCTTCGGCGTCCGGCTCGGCGGCCTCGACGCCGCGCTCTCGGCCGACCCGCCGGAAGTCGCCCGTCTCGTCCGCAAATGGACCGACCTGGCGGCGCAGCGCCGCTGGAGCCGGCTCTTCGACTCCTTCGTCTTCGACACCCGCATCTGGCGCCCGGCGGGCCCGGACGACGCCGGCTTCGACCGGCGCATCGCCGGCGTCCGCCAGATCCTCGACGACCTGCTCGCCGCGAAGGCCTCCTCCGCCCTCGTCCTGGAGGACTTCGCCGACGCCCTCCGCGCGCTCCGCGACGGCGACGCCTCCGCGGGCGAGGACGGCGAACTGCGCGAAAAGGAAACCGAGGAGGACCGCGTGCAGATCATGACGATGCACGCCTCGAAGGGCCTCGAGTTCCCGGTCGTGCTCGTCCCGTTCGGCTTCTCGCCGATGCTCCAGACCCTCTCCTCCCTGAAGCCCGCCTCGGCGATGTTCCCCTGCGGTCCGGACGGACGCCGGCGCCGCGTGTTCCGCATCGCCGGCGGTCCGCTCGAAGGGCGGATTCTCCGCGCGGCGGAGGAGGAAGCGCTCCGCGACCTGCGGCGCCTGCTCTACGTCGCGCTCACCCGCGCCCGGATGAAGCTCTACCTGCCCTGGTCCACCTTCGCGGGCGAGGCCGGGATCGGCAGCAAGGGCTCCGCCCTCCGCGGCGGATTCCTGTGCAGCGCGATCCTTCGCCTCTTCGGAGGCGTGCAGGAGGCGGCCGGCGCCGTCGCCGAGCCCGCCGGCGGGGATCCCAGGCTCCTCCCCGCCTCGCCCCCCGAGGCGTTCGCGGACCTGGCGCCGGCCGGCGCCTCGCAGTCCGCGGAGGCGCCGGAGACCCCCGCCCCGCTGCCGGAGGAGCCCGGCGGCGACCTCTTCGGGCGACGGCTCCGCTGGGACTCGTTCTCGTCCCTGCACCGCGACGCCGCCGCGCCGGGCGCCGCCCCGCCGGAGCCCGAGGGCGAGGCGAGGCAGACGACCGACGAAGGGGGCGCCGAGCCCGTCATCGCCGCCGCCGACTCCCTCGTCCCGCGCGGAACGCTCGCCGGAACCGTCTTCCACGCCGTGATGGAGGCGCTCTGCGGCGGTGCCGACGAACCCGGCTCCCCAGGCTTCGTCTCGGTCGGCTCCGCGGACGACTTCGACGCGCTCTGGAACGGCGGCGAGTCCGACCTCGCCGCAACCGTCGCCGCTGCGATGCGCGCCGGAGGCCTCGCGGACCGCGAGGGCGAGGACGGCCGCACCACCGCCCGCGCGCTCGGCCGGATGGCGTGGGCCGCGCTGCGGGCGCCGTTGCCGGACGCGGTCGTCGCGGCCGGCGGCCCGCGCCGCCTGGCGGACGTCTCCCGCGCCGACCGCCGCGCCGAGGTCTCGTTCGTCGTCTCCGAAAAGACGGCCGCCCCGGCCGGAACCGGCCGCGACGGCGCGCTCAACGGCTCCGTCGACCTGCTCTTCCGGGCCGCCCCCGGAAAACCGTTCTTCCTCCTCGACTGGAAGACGAACGCCCTGCCCGGCGGCGTCTACGGCGAGGCGGAGGCCGCCGCCGCGATGGACGCCTGCGGCTACCGCCTGCAGTACCGCCTCTACGCGCTCGCCGTCGCCGACTGGCTCGGCGGCGAGGCATCGCTCGGCGGCGCCGTCTACCTCTTCGTCCGCGGCGGCGAGTCCGGCCCCGGCCCCGCCGTCTTCCACGAGACTTTCGCGCCCGGCTGGCGCGCCGCCTTCCGCAACGAAGTCTCCGCCGCCCTCGCGAATTCGCGATGACCCGGCGTTCGGCATCCGGCATTCAGCATTCGTCATTCATCAGCATTCAGCATGGCCTCGCCTTCCCAGAAATCCCTCGTCGCCCGTCTCGCCGCCGCCGGCGTCCCCGCCGCCGGCAGCGACGGCGAGGAGCCCGTGCGCGACATCCTCGCGCGCCTGCTCGCGACCCGCGCCGTCCGCTTCGCGGACCTCCAGCTCGCGCGCGACCTCGCGCGCCTGCACCCCGGTCCGGCGGCCTCCGCCGGATACCCGCTGCTCGTCGCCGCGCTTTCCGTCGCGCTCGACGGGGGCAGCTCCTTTCTCCGGCTCGCCGGCGCCGCCGACCGGCTCGCCGCCGCCGTCTGGTCGCCGGACGATTCCGACGGGGACAACCGCGGCTGGGCGGACGCCGCCCGGGCGGCGTGGCGCGACTTCGCCGAACCGCGGCTCGCGGACTTCGCCGGGCCGCCGGTCGTCGCGACGCCCGTCCCCGGCACGCTCGCCTTCCAGCGCCCCTGGAAGGACGTCGAGGCCGTCGTGTCGCGGCTCCGCGCGCTTCGCGACGCCGACGCCGGCGCGGCGGGCGCCGCCGTCGCGCCAGTCGCGCCGGACCTGCTCGACCGCGCGATGCGGTTCTCGTTCGACCTCGACGCCCGCCAGCGCGACGCGGTCGCCTACGCGGCGTCGCACCGGTTCGCCGTGATCACGGGCGGCCCCGGAACCGGCAAGACCACCATCGTCTGCGCCGTCCTCCGGGCGCTCGTCTCGTCCGGCGCCGTTGCGCCCGGCCGCATCGCGCTCTGCGCGCCGACCGGCCGCGCCGCCCAGCGGATGGGCGAGGCCGTCCGAGACCAGTGCGCGAAGGCCGCCGGCCTCGACGCCGCGACCGAGGCGGCGCTGCGCGGCCTGCGCGGCACCACGGTCCATTCGCTCCTCGGCGGCCTCGCGCCGGACTTCCTGCACGGCGCGGGGAACCCCCTCCCGCACGACCTCGTCGTCGTCGACGAGGTCTCGATGGTCGGCGTCCCGCTGATGCGCGCGCTCCTCGAGGCGCTGCCCGACGGCTGCCGGCTCGTCCTCATCGGCGACCCGCACCAGCTGCCGTCCGTCGAGACGGGCGCCGTCCTCGGCGACCTGGTCGGCGACGCGCAGGCCCCGTACGTCGCCCGCCTCTCGGACACGCACCGCTTCGACGGCCGCCTGAAGACCGCCGCCGAGGGGATCAACGCCGGCTCCGGCGCCCCGCTGCGCGAACCGGCGGCCCGGCTCGACGGCGCGGACTGGACCGCCGGATTCGGCGCCGAGCCCCGATCGGGCGAATTCTTCCTGCGGACGCTTCCCGCCGGCCCCGTGGAGGCCGCGCGCGCCGTTCGCGACGCCGTCAGCGCCTGGGCGGACCGGTTCGGGCTCTGCTCCGCGAAGGGCGATCTCGTCGCCCGGGCCTCGTCCTTCCGGATGCCGGAGGTCGGCGAGGACGGCGTCTTCCCGATGACGGACGAGGCGCGCGAGCTCTTCGCGGCGCTCGACCGCTCGCGCATCCTCGCCGTCGTCCGCGAAGGCCCGTTCGGCGTACGCGGAATCAACGACCGGCTCCTCGACCGCCGCCGCGCCGCCTCCCGCTCCGGCGCGGGCGCCGCGCCGCTCGCGCTGCCCGGCGTCCCCGTGATCGTCACGCGCAACACGAAGGACCGCCATCTCTTCAACGGCGACGTCGGCGTCGTCGTCCGCGCCGCGGACGGCACCCCGACCGCGGTCTTCCCGCGCGGCGAGGCCGTCGTCGCGTGCCCGGCCGCCCTGCTGCCCGAGCACGACCTGGCCTACGCCGTCACCGTCCACAAGAGCCAGGGGTCCGAATACGGCAGCGTCCTCCTCGTCCTGCCCGCCGCCGAATCCTGCCCGCTGCTGACCCGCCAGCTGCTCTACACCGGCGTCACGCGCGCGAGGCGGCGCGCCGTCCTGCTCGCGGCGGACGCCGCGCTCGACGCCGCCCTCGCCCGCGAGGAAGCCCGCGACACCGGCGTCTCCCTCTAGCCCGACCGAACCCCTCCCCTCCCCCGCCATGGAAAGCAAGAAGAAGATCCTCCTCGTCTCCGGCCTCGGCATCCTCGCCGAGCACCTCGTCGCCACCGCCATCGCGCTCAAGCGCTTCCCCGGCGCGCAGGTCGCGTTCGCGAGCATGGGCGTCCTGCCCGACGTCCTCGACGGGTTCAAGCCCTCGGACTTCTCCGAGGTCCACCTGCTCGGCATCGGCCTCGCAGCCGCCGACCCCGCCCGTCTCGAAACCTCCTTCAGCCGCCTCGTCAAAGGCGGCGCGAAGATCGTCTGGTACAGCGCCGGGCATCCCGTTCCCGACGAAATCCCGTTCTCCGTCCAGGCCCTCTTCGAGCCCCACGTCGGCGAGGGGAGCCTCGCCGGGTTCGTCGCCCGCGAACTCGGAATCGAGGCGGCCCCCCTGCTCGCCACGCTCGTCGAAAAGTCGCCGACCGATTCCGCGCGGCTCTGGCAGGAGCGCTACAAGGCCGCTGGCTGGATGTTCTCCAACGCGCACGACTTCCTCGCGCTCGACCAGATCGTCCGGGACCTCGCCCTCGGCGTGGCCCCGGCCAAATGGGGCGAACCGGCCCAGACGCTCGTGAAGCACTGGCGCCGGTTCGGCACGCGCGAGCTCCAGGCCTCCGGCCCGGCGATGCGCAAGGTCCGCAAGGAAATCGGCCGCATCGCGAAGAGCGGCGTGCGCCGCGTCCTCGTCACCGGCGAAAGCGGCGTCGGCAAGGAGACCGTCGCGCAGCAGCTCCACGTCCAATCCGGCCGCCGCGGCCCCTACTACGCGTTCAACTGCGCCACCGTCGCGCGCGACCTGATCGAGAGCCGCCTCTTCGGCCACGTGAAGGGCGCGTTCACCGACGCGAAGACCGACTCGCCCGGGCTCTTCCGCGACGCCTCCGGCGGCACGCTCTTCCTCGACGAGATCGCGGAGCTCCCTCTCGACGTGCAGGGCGTCCTGCTGCGCGTGCTGCAGGACGGCGTCGTCCAGCCCTTCGGCGCGTCGCAGGAGACGAAGGTCGACGTGCTCGTCGTGGCCGCCACGAACCGCGACCTGCGCGAACTCGTGCGCCGCCGCGAATTCCGCGAGGACCTCTACTGGCGCCTCTCCGTCGTGCAGATCCGGATGCCGCCGCTCCGCGAGCGGGAAAGCGACGTCGCCGCGACCGCGAAGCAGATCTGGTCGTGTCTCGTCCCGAAGGGCAAGCCGCTCTCCCGGGAGGACCTCGCAGCGATCCAGTCCTACGACTGGCCGGGCAACGTCCGCGAGCTCTCCAACGTCCTCGAGCGCGCCACGCTCTTCGACGACCTCACGATCCCGGAGCTCGTCGACGAGGAACGCGCCGAAGTCGCGCGCCTCGCGGCGTTCGACCCGGCGCCCGGCGAATCCGCCCCCGCGGCCCCGCTCCCGCTTTCCCCGCCTCAGCCCTCCGGCGCCGGCGAAAACCTCGACGAGGCCGTCCGCGCCTTCGTGAACCGCGTCTACGAGCGCCACGGCCGCAACCTCACGGAGACGGCCAAGGCGCTCGGCGTGA
>Ga0247608_10004416_pt1 | contig 15769 bp, 14 predicted proteins | sample 176DNAGHGlowgp2_FD_193490 | JGI IMG/M metagenome (GOLD analysis project Ga0247608, IMG submission 193490) | Sheep rumen microbial communities from Palmerston North, Manawatu-Wanganui, New Zealand - 1766 DNA GHGlow gp2 | ecosystem: Host-associated > Mammals > Digestive system > Stomach > Rumen ... | reverse complement strand
AGCCGCTGTTAGGATCTCATTATAGCTTCTCTCTTTCTTAGTAGATGGGAGAATAATCAATTCCGCTTGAGCCTTTTCGAGCCAAAGTTTTTTTGCATCATGATTTATTATTTTCAAATATATCATGATCTTATCATCCTTTGTTATTACCCCTCCCGCTTTTTTTATGGCTGCTAACAGTTGGTTAATTTTCGTAATACTGTCTAACGGCTTTAATGAAAGCATTAGAGGAGTAACAGATACTATTTCAGATTTTGAATTTTCCATATCAACTCATTTTATTATCTATAGGTCGCTTACGCTGCAATTAATAATGCCGCTATAGCTCCAAGTCCCTCAGCTGCAATCTTTCCAAACCAACTGTCATCTGTCAGCTTATGTTCCACGATGTAATCGTGTAGTTTCAACCGCCAGACCTTGTTCTGTAACAAATACCATAGGTCATCATCAAAATATGCAAAGGTCACTTTTTCTTTAAGCCAACGCTTCGATGGTGTAGTCCCTTCTTGTGGTTCTTCGCTGAATTGCAAATGCCAAAAACCATCTGATTGCAAGTGCCAGAAGGGGTTAGAAATGTCTGTAGGCTTATCAAACTGCGAACTTTTCATATACTGTTGCATAAGCATGACATAACATGACTCCAGCCAATCTGTCAGGAGAAACTTGTTGTCCTCAAACAAGTCATTACTTATCCCATCAATAATAGCGAGCAATAATACAGGCTTGGCCACTATTACTTCGCCTCGTATTTTTGCCTGCCTTATATTCATGATGCGCTTTGTATAATTGGCAAAACATTTCTCGAAGAAGTAAAAACTCAGGTCTTCTCTATGTACCTTTCCGTTTTCCTTCTCCAGTCGTTCAATGTTCTCCAGCTGGGCCTTGCTAATAGGCAAGTCCAGAGATTTCAACATATCAGCTGTCTCGTATGCTTTATCCAATTCATTCATATATTACCCAATATCTTCAATCATTACTTCTTCAATGACAAGATTCAATTTTAGTACGCGATTTATTTCATTTAATATTTTCAATTTCTTTTCTGTATGACAATAAGTACAGACGTAAAGTCCAGGAGACACCTCACGTTGATATTTCTTGTATTTTTCGTTTTCATAAAAACTCGTAGATACAAGATTCTTTCCTAGGACTTCGAATCCCATTTGTTCTACTTCCTTAGCTCCAGCATATTTTATCACTTCGACGAATGTGTCTGATGATTTCTTATGAAAGGAAACTCGTTTGTCGGGGTATGTTACTCGTATTACACTTTTTTTCTTATGATAGTTATCATCTACTTTAACGAGTTTCTCGGTTCCCATCTGCTTCGGTGGTTCAACAACACAAATGTCAATACCCTTTTCCTTGGAATATGTCAATGACAATTGGAATCCATTTCTCATTTTTCCTACCAATGGCTCCAACTCTTGCTTAATTAGAGGAATAATCTCATTATATAGATTATCCTTCTCCATTTGAGCAATGCCATTTAGTGTCTCTTTACTAACAGGCAGGCCCAACGATTCTAACATCTCCACCGCCTCATATGCTTTGTCAAGTTCCTTCATATCTTTAATCATTACTACTATAACATTCAACCTTGTGCAGTTGCTTTGCTATTTCAAGGAAATTAGAAAAGTGTTGCCCCCATTGGTTGTAAACAGTTAATCTTGTACCATCAGAAAGGATAATAAGGTCTTCAGGTTCCAAGAAGAATCTCTTAACAAGATCAGGCTGGTTTTGAGTTTTCTTCCTAATTTCCTCATACGGCCTGAAAACGCCATGAAGGGGACTTCCGCTCAAAGAGTCTGGGAATCTCTCTCTCAATTGTTCATAAGTGATGCCTTGATGACTTTCCACATATTTCTTTACTACTGCAAGAACAAAGCGCCTTTTCTTTAATGGACTGCCACCATCTATCGAATACTTGGACGTGTCCCTCGTTGAGAAAGAGTCGGTATCCTTATTAATCGAAGCCGGTTTTTTATCTACTTGTTCTATAAGTTGCATAAACAGTCCTTCATCCTTGTCAAAAGTAACTTCCATCTGAAATTTACTCTTTAGCTTCGTAACGAGCGGCTCCATTTCCTGCTTCATCAGGGGTATTATTTCTTTTTGCAGGTATTCTTTTTCCAGCTTAGCAACACCCTCCAGCTGTTCGTCGCTGACAGGCAGTTCCAGTGCCCGTAGCATTTCAATAGCCTCGTATGCTTTCTTTAGTTGTTCCATAGCCCATCTGTTATAACATCACCTTTTCAATTCTCAACCCAAGATTAAGATCATGGTTGATTCTTTTTATCTGGTCATATTTCATGTATGTTGGCGAACATGTCATAATAAAATAACCTTCGCCCACTTCTTTCTGAGCTTTCCTATATCTCTCGTCTGGATGAGGATTTTGAGAGACGAAGTTTTCGCCAAACATCATGATACCAATATTCCTTACCCGTTCGATTCCAGCATATTTCACAACATCGGCGAGCGTTTCCCAAACAATCTTGCTACAAAAAGTATGCCCATCAGGATATACTACTCTGATAATCCATTTCTTCTCTTTTTTAGAAATCTTAGAAGTCATTGAAGGGAACAAGCTTTCCTGTACGGGCTTTTTATCTACAACCTGAATGTCCAAGCCGCTCTCGTGGTTATATGTGACTTCCAAACGGAACTTGTTGTGCATCATCTCAACAAGCGGTTCCATTTCCTTCGTAACCTTTGGAATAACCTCTTCCCTCAAGTATTGACGCTCCATCATGGCAATAGCACGCACTTGCTCATTACTGACGGGCAGGCCAAGAGCTTTTAGCATTTCCACTGCCTCGTAGGCTTGATCCAGTTTATCCATACCTTTCTGTTTAAATCAGGTGAGTAACTATAATTTTCTTCCAATGTTTTCCGAGATCTAAAGCCATAGCGTTGGCATCCTTGATAATCAGTTCTCCTTTCTTCAAAGATGATATTGCTTGCTTTAGTTCAACAAGACTGTTGCCAGAGACTCCGAACAAATCTTTGAGAATAGAGTCATTCTGTATCTGTTGACGCATAATGAGTGGGTACTGAGCATTCGTGTAGTAATTGAAATCTTTAGTCTTATAACTATCCATTGACTGGGTAGCCAAGATAACACTCATACCTTTGTCTCGACCAACAGCAATTAGGTTGTTAAGAGGTTTATTCTCAAAATCCAACATGTAGTGTGCCTCGTCAATAATGGTAAAATGACGAATCTCTACTCGTTCATCATTCTTTTCCTGACGTGGTAGCTGCTCGTAGATATTATTCAGTTTGGAAATAACAAAATAAACGATAGCTTTAGCCATCAGGCCTTGCTTTTCGTATTTCCCAAGGTTGATGATATAACAATCTTTGATTAGGTCAACTTTATCTTCTTCCTCAAACGGATTATTCCTTACCAATTGGCTTAAAACAGAAACGACGCTGTCAACTGTATCTTGCTTGTTTTCGGGCAGCAGCTTAATGTAGTTGTCAAGCATCTCTTTGAAGGTTATTGGTTTGAAGTTCTTCGCCTTGTAGGAGTTAATGATGGCCTCACTCAGCCTGTTATCCATATTCGCGCTAATCTTGGCATCAGCAATAGAAACCAAAGCTCGAGACATCGAGGTTGAATAAAGATTCAGCTCGTTGATAGGCTTTCCCGTGAAGTCCTTAAAAGGAGTAAAGGGTAATGGAGTCTCCATTGGATTTAACACTGCTCTTCGGTCAGTGTCAAACAGTTTTAGCCAAGCTGCATTATTCTCATCTGAGAACTCTCCCTTATAGTCGAATAGTAGGAAATTAACAGGGTATTGTGTATCAGAAGATGCCGATCTGATTTGACTCAGCAGAACGGCAATTAGATTAGATTTTCCAGAACCCGTCGCACCTGCAACGATGACTTGGGTATTGGATATGCTACTATTGTTTATATCCAATGTCGCTTCTTGCTCATTCTCAAACCGGCCGATACACAAATCAAGTACAGGTATGGAAATGCCGCGACCACCTTCCTTGGTGGGAATAAACCTTAGCCATTCGTCGATACCGCCTTCTTGCATCAAAATATCTCTACCTCTAAGCATCTCGTACCCCAGCAATTTACTCATGGTAAGTCTATCGTTGAAATCAATACCTAATCCAAAATAGCGCATTTTGATGAGCGCAGAAAATGTCCTTTTCAATCCAGATTTGGTAAAGAACGAGGCTTGCAGTGGTTGTCTGTTCTTTGCAAGCTCCAGACTCTTCAACTTATCCAAGTCTCTTTCCTTACTATCAGTGAGACCCACAAGCATGCAGGTCCTCATTACAGTGGTCTGAGGCAAAAGGATAGACTTGATGCCAGACGTATATTCATTCAGGTTGATGCGCTGTTCTAATAGCGATTTTACGTCTGAAAGTTCTTCGTAGATTCCATCCGTATAATAAAGTCCCTCTATAGTAATATCAATCGTTGCCATCACTCATCCAGTTTAATTCCAAAATAGTCGTTACTAATCTCTGTACACTGCCTTTCCTTGTCACGGTGCAGTGTGTAAACCTTCGACACATAAGCCTTCAGTTTTTCGAAGTCGTCCTCTGTGCGAATCTCAGAGTCTGTACTTAACAGTATCGTTTGGTCTGCCAAGTCTGGGAAGTAGTATTCCAAGATTGTGGCACGACTCTCTTTATCGAGCACTCCCATCACAGTGTCAATCATTACGGGAGGATCATAGTCGGCCATCTCATAAAGCACTTTCAGCAGTACCTGCATGACAGTCTGCTTGGCGCCGGCATTCAATTGATTCAAAGGAATCTCATTACCGCTCTTGTGGTACATCTTGAATACAATGCCATCTTTCCCCTTTTCAGAAAGAGTAACGCTGCCGATAGTCCCAGAATATGATACGAGGTTCAGATTCAGTTGTTCCTTCATTCTCTCTTCAATACGCTGTTTCTTTGTCTTTAGCAGCTTTTTACCGAGACTATTGAAGAATTCGGGCAATTTGCACAACATATCGTATTTGGGATCTGGCACCTGAGGTATCTGATAGTCGTAAGCTTCCAGTGCCTTATCAATCTTCTTAATTGCTTCTTCATATTGCTCAATAAGTCCTTTTAATCGGGTTATCTCCTGTCTGTTCTCCTCATATTTTTTAATAATGGCATAGTCATTTCCACTCAGTGAGGCTTTGTGATTTTCTAATTGCTCACGTTGCTTGGGCAAGTCCTCAACATCCATGTTAACATGTTCACGTTGCTGGTCAAGAGCAATAAAGGGATTGGCGCGGCCATTATTGACAATGTCTTTCAATGTTTCAATATCTTCAGTGCTCAAATAACCATATTTGTCACGAATGGTTTCATCTGAATCCTGCTCAAATTTCAGTGCGTTGATGATACTCTCAACATCTATTGTACCTGATTCGAGGTAACGCTGTTCAATAATGGAAACAATCCTTTTGGTAGTTTTCTCAATCTGCTCATCGGATAGAACCTTACGCCTCGCATTGTCAATATCCTTTTTGCTGTTAAGAATGATTTCAACTTCATTTCTAATCATTGAAGCCACCTTTGCCATTAGGACTTCTGTTTCCAAGTCCTTGACAAGCGTGTCCATCGCGTTACGGTAGTCTTCAACTTCTTTATTTACTCCCTTAATGCGACTCTCTATAGCCTTTATCTTATCGCGAGTAAGTTCGTCATTGTTGCGTCCTTCCTTTAACCGCTCATATTGCTCGCTATTGTTGGTGTCGTATAAAAGGGCGTTGTTATATTGCTCGCGCAAAGCTTCTAACTCATCATTCTTTGCTTTGCGCTCTGCCTGCGTTTTGGCAAATTCTTCTCGTTGCTTCTCGTTCTCTAACTTGGCTTCTTTCTCGGCAGTAAGCATGGAAGCGGCAACCGTCTCAAATTGCTCATATTTGTCGAAGCCCATTACCATCTTGATATTATTTTCTATCAGTCCGTTGATGCTCTTGTCATTCACCAGTTCGCTGGTTTTCATGGCATCAAAGAGGAAGTAGTTACTCAGCTTCTCGGGAAGGTTGGCGTGAATAATCTTACTTACTATCTGCTCGTTCTCCTTTTTCTCTTTTGCAGGAGAATGAGTACCATAGCTGAATGGCGCACCATCCATGTCCAAGCGCACGTTTTCCACAGGCTTGCCGTTATAGAGTTGATAAGTACGGCGTAGCTTATAAGGTTTAACCATATTCATAAGCGTACCCGTAAACTCTACTTCCAGCACTATTCGTTGATTGCCTATTTCTTTAACACCTGAATTGAACAGTTCCCTAAAGTGCTGAGCATCTTCAATTTTTAGACCATAAAGCGCACTGTGTATGGCATCAAACAGCGTGGTTTTTCCTCCACCGTTCATGCCACCAATCAAAACTATCGGGCGGTTCTGATCAACAGAAACATCCATGTCAAGTTTTAAATAGGTCTTGTAGTTCTCAATGTGTATCTTCTGTATCTGCATAGTTTCAAACGATTTGTTTTAGTGCTTTCTTCAGAATCTTCTCAACATTTTTGTCATCAACGGTATCCGTCTGTGACACACTTTTCTCAGTCTGATAGGGTCTCAGAATTTGCTCTTTCAGCCATTCTGAATCAATCTCATTCGTGGTACATGCACCTTCTATAAGCCGCATGTCCTCCTGCCTGATTCCATAGTGCAGGAAGGTTCCATCAACGTTGCTACCTCTTTTTCTCATAACTTACAAAGTTCTTCTGGGTTAAACGTGTTCCATCCGGCGGTACTCTCAGTATCGTCGATATATGTTGGTGAATATCGCCATTCTTCATTATATTTGTCGCCAATGAGTATGCCACCAATCATTTTGATGCCCGACGATTCCTTTTCGCGCTCAATATAGTCAATCAGCGCCTTGTGTTTCTGTGGAGCCAAAGGATCACTACTGTTCGTTTTAGTATCGAAAAGGCAGATTAGGCCATTGCGTAGCTTAATGATAAAGTCCACATAGAAGGATGCTTTCCTTTCTTTTTTGTCTTCATAGACAATGGAGAAATTGTCTCGGCCAGAATCACCATTCTTATACCACCATTCGATGCTCTCATTATGGGCTTCAAGAAACTTGCGGAAGTTTTGTTCAGGACTCGACACACGGTTCAGCTCGTAGAACGGCTGCATGGCATGATAACCTGCAATCACCCTTGTATGCGTATCTTCATTGTATATGCGGACTTCGGGAATCTGCCAAGTGAACGTTTCCTTCTCCAATGCAGCTTTCTTGCGTTCTTGTTCTTTCTTTACCTGATAGCGGTGAATGGCCTTGTCTATGATGCTGATAAACTCACCTCTATTATCGGAATGCATGATTATCTTCTTGGCATCAAACTCATTGATGTAGAAGAAGTCCTCCATCATTCTCATAAGAGCGTTCTGCAACACTGGCGTAGAGTCTTTCTTGGCAAAACTGCCCACATGTGAACGGCAGAAAAGGTAGAATAGTCGCTCAACCTCACTTTGTGTACGGGCCATCTGTGCCTTACTCTTAACTTCGTAGATGCCAGCACTTCCTGCTTGGATGGTTACATCCTTGGGGATGACAGCTATAATGCGCTGAACATCGAAGTTGATGAAACGACCTGCCTGTGTACGGTTGTTCATTATCTCCTCGCTCTGAGGGTCATCATGCACAGCTCCTGGTTGTGAGTCGCTGTCATCGAAATCTTCATCTTCAATGTCATCAAAGTCATAATCAAATTTGAGATATGGCTCATTTAAAGCCCACTCCTCTTTAAATACATCTATCAGTATATTCTTGAAGTCTGAGCCAAGACGGTTTCTCGGAGAGCGGTCAACAGCAATCTCTGCCTCCAAAGTCACGTTCTCCAGTCCTTCTTTCCGTGTTGCCACATATTTGCTCATATAGCTCATATCATCCTGCACAACCTCAATCATATCCTGACTCAAGTTGGTATAGACATATCCTTTGTTCAGTGCCTCGTCAGAATAGTGCCTCTGCTCTGGCATTCGTAGAATGCGACCGACAGTCTGAATAGTAAAGGTCTTGCTCTGAAGTTCACGGAATATAAGAAGAACAGCAGCGCGAGGGCAGTCCCATCCCAAGGCGATGGCTTGTTTGAACAGAAGAACATCAACCATGTTGTCTTCTTTCTCAATATCATCAAGGTTCTCCTTCTTGCTAGAAAGCCAGATAGCCATCTTGTGATTCTCGGTTGTGATGTTTGGATAGGTCTTCAGATATTGTGTAACCTCTTCCACTATCTGATTCTCCTCGTCACTCATGGTCTGCTTATCATCGTTAGGTAGCTGAATAAGCAGTAGCGGATTGATGCGTTTGCCAATTATTTCATACTTGTGTTTCAATGCCTCTCGTTGAGCCAAAGCCAACTTTAGCAACTGTTGATTAAGTGTCAATCCGTTGCTTTCATCAGCCACAACCGCAGGATTCAGCACAACATTCTTCTTAATCATTTGGGCTCTCACCACTTCTTCACGGTCAATCTCGTATGTCTGGACACCCGTCGTTTGTGGCGTAGCAGATATTCTCAACTCAATTTTAGGATTAATAGCAGCCAAAACCTTTTCACTTTTCTTGGCATTTCGACCGGCAAACATATGTTCCTCGTCAATGATAACAATGATGGGAATATGATGCTCTATCTGAGTTGATCGAGCCAAATCCATCAAATTCTGTCTTTGCTCGCTGTCCCGGATGATGATAGCATTGTCCTTGTTGATACTTTCCCAGTTCAGGAAAAGTATGTCACCATGCTTTAGATAACCCAGCGAGTGGTCTATTTCGTCCCAACGCATGGTGTTGAGTGAACGCTTCAAGCTAAAGAAATTCTTCATCTTGAAATAGCTCTGCTCATGTAGATGGTTTGGTGCTATCCAAATGAAAGCCGCTTCCTGCGTAGCGATGTCATATCGTTCAGGTAAGTCCTGAGTCAGTTGCTCCAACAGTGCCGACGCTATCACCGTCTTACCAGAACCTGTTGGTGCTTTCAGCACTAATTTCTGTCTTGGTCTATCATAACCAAGCATCTTCACCACTTTTCCGTAGAGGTCTCTTACTGCCTCTTCTTGATATATCTTCAGTTCAAACATAGCTTATCCTTCCTTAGTAATAAAGTCCTCACCTGATTCATTCTGTTCAGCCTCTGAAAGTTCGTAGTCATCTGGTATTTCCAGTTTCACTTCATCCTGCTTTGGCAGCCATTGCTTGTAGCTATTCAAAATAGGTTGTGGCAGTGGATAGATTTCAACCTTACTGCCAACCTCCTCAAATTCATCGTCAAATGCATAATCACCAGGTGCATACATATAAATATGTAGTGGCGTTACTAGTTTCATTCCCTTCAGCTGTTCAACAATAAGTGGGATCAAATCTGTATTCAGTACCACAAGCATTCCCCGGCCCTCTTCCTCAAAATAACGCAGACCTTTGTAGTGCCCCATATCACCAAAAGAATGCTTTTCTTGATACAGGTTCTCCATTATGCAGAGCATATCGATGCTTCCTGCAGCCAACTTCATGCGATTACGGATACTGTTGTCTCTTGGGATTCCCTTAACTTTATAATAGCGCAGGTTGTTCTTGCTCAGTCCATTTATTAGTTGTCCCTTTGGAGTGGTGTAACCACATATTACACGTTTATTACGTTCATAAGTAACATTCTCACAAATACCGTTTTCGTTGTTCGTAATAAGTATACATTGGCGATGGCCTCCATCTTCAGAATTCTGCTGAATAGTTGCCTGCATAGTTGTCCCAGAACCAGCGAAGAAGTCAAGTATAATCGAATTGCTATCGGATGCAATTTGCTCGATACGCTGAATTAGGCGAGTGGGTTTTGGCGTATCAAAAGGAGCATTGCCATCAAACAACTTCTTCAATTCTTTTTTGGCTTCGTCTGTATGACCAACTTCTTCATAAGGCCATAAATTCGTAATAATTCTTCCCTCTACATTCTGTAGGTAGGTCTTTCTTCGAATACCTCCTTTACCATTTTTGGTGAAATAAAATTTAGGCCATTGACCTCGTTTGAGGACAGCTTCTGCTGATGATTTTGCCTCTTCTAATGGAACAGCAAGCATAATAGCCATAACTCCAGCCCTGACTTCTTCTGGTGCAATACCACAGATCTCAGCTCTTTTAGGGGCATCGTCAATATCCTTTAATTCATACGGTGCCCAACCCTGCATAATCCTAAGCATTTCGTCTTGTTGATATCTCCAACATGATGTGATTGCAGGATATAGTAATTCTCCAGTAAAAGGGTGCTGTATAGCATAAACCATACCTTGGTGAGTTGCTGCTCCTGGGGCATTGGGATTATCACTTGTCCATGGAGCAAAATCATTATCTGGGTTTTTATATTTTGCATCCATTTCAGCAGTCCTTTCCAATTTTTTGGGAGTCCAATCTGGGTTTTTGCTATAAACAGCTATATACTCGACTTCTCTTACGATGCCTTTTTTGTCATTTCTTGGTGAATAAGTTCGTTGCCAAGAGATATTACCCATAAAACTTTCATAGCCAAATACTTCATCGCAAAGCAATTTCAAGTTAGCTTGCTCATTATCGTCAATAGAGATAAAGATGACTCCCTTTTCTGATAGTAATGTTTTGGCTATCTTCAAACGTTTCTCCATAAATGATAGCCATTTGGAATGTCGATATTCATCATCCTCGCATATGAAGCTATCATTATAGACGAAATCTTTGTTGCCTGTATTGTAAGGAGGATCGAGATATATCACATCAATCATTCCTCCATGAGTATAGGTCAGTGCGATAAGTGCTTGTAGGTTTTCGCCCTCTATTAGAATATGATTGGGATAGTGCTCTAGGTCAGTATCATTCAAAATCCGACGTTCTACAACTTCACGAAGTATAGGCAGCTTCTCTTTAAGCTCATCAACGGCATGTTCATGTGAGTCTTCCCATACTAAACCATATTTCTTGCGCTTCTGCAGCAATTCTATGAGAGAAGATCGCTCTTCATCCGTAAGGCCTTCTAACGAGGTCAGTTTCTTTATAAGTTCTATCTTATCCATCATAGGTTCTTAGTTTTATTACTATTTCAAGATTTTGCGCTTTCTCTTGGTTCTTGAGAAAGTAGGTAGGACTTATATTCACGTACTATTAGCTCCCTAATGTCAACCTCTAACAAATCTGCTATCTTTAGCAGACTGTTAAGGTCTGGCTGAGATGAGTTAGTACACCATTTCGATACGGTGGATGGTGTAACCCCCATCTGCTCTGACAACCATTTGTTGGTGCGTTTCTTTTCAACAAGCACCAGCTTTATACGATTAATGTCTTCCATCATTTATAGTTTTATTGCCACAAAGATAGTGAATTAAATTCAATTTCTCGCATTTTTGTTTATACTATCGTTCAAAATCATTCACTTTTATATTTTTTTATGAGTTTCTGACCGCAAAAACCATGATGAAAGCCACATAAGGACAAAAGAAAAGGAGTAAGGTAAAATTAAAGAGCGTCAGACACAGATATTTGTATGACGTAAAAAGAGGGCTGGCAGTTCTCACACTCTGTCAGTCCTCGATAGAGAAGAATTGCTTACCGCCAAATCAGTTGGCTTCCAGCCGACTGATGTCGCGACTCGACCAAACAAGCAAGCTTGATGGTTCTCACTGCTTCATCAGTTCTGGTCGGCGTAGTCCCACTCGTCTGGCTCAGTAAGAATCTCCAGCACAGTGCCCTTGGTAGGCATTTGGAACGAACCAGTGTAGGTTCCGTCGTTCTCAGTCAGCGTGATGCGGTTGCCGTTGACCTTGGCGATAGGCTCCTTGCCCTCAACAGGCACGACGCTGATGTTCACGTTAGAGCCGGAATGCACGTTGTCGTTGCTGTTAATCTCCTGCTCGCTGTCATCCGTCACGGTTGACATACCGTTACCGTACTTGTAGATGACCAGTCGGTAGTCACCCTCGGTGCCGCTCTGCGAACCACTGTTGCCGCTGGTGTTGCCACCCGTTGAGCCGCCAGTGTTGGTGCCTGAACCGCTGTTGCTACCTGAGTTAGTTGAACCACCATTGGTGCTACCACCATTCTGAGAACCACTACCGCTGTTCTGAGAACCGCCAGTGTTACTACCGCTCTGCGAAGAGCCGCTGCCACTGGTTCCACCGTTCTGAGAAGTACCACCTTCCTCGCCTGTACCCTCGTCTTCGGACTGCACAATGCCCCAAGCTGAGAGCGGAGTGCGAAGGGTGTACGACTTCTCCTTGCCGCCGATGACCTTCTTGATGGTCTCAACAAGGTAGGCGAACTGCAAAGAGCACTGGTCCTTGAACTTCTTCGAAGTGATTTCCTCACCCTGGGCATTCTCAGGGATAAAGACGAAGTTCACACCAGCCACCATGTTGTTGACACCCTTCTGAAGGGCTTCCTCGATAGAGGCAGCACCACCTGTGACGGAGGTGACAGTCGGTCGGAAGGTGCCAAGGCCATCGAGCTTGACAGGCTGGCCCTGTGACATGTACTCCTTTAAGCACTTCACGATACCAGCCAAAACCATTTGCATCAGTTCGTAGCTCACCAGCGTACCACCGTGGTCACTGACGTGCTTGGCGAAGCCCTTGGTTGACAACGTTTCCTTACTTTCGGCCTCTGGGTAGTAGCGACCGAACATGTCTGAATCTGGAACTGTGTTCTTGCGCAGATTCACCATGAAAGCAATGTTTTCTTTTGCCATGATAAAAACCTTTTAATTGTTAAACCTGAAAAAATCTTTTTACCTTAATAAAGGTGTTACAAAGGTACGCATTTTTCAGCAAAGGTGCAAGATTTTGTTCCGTCTCAACCCCCTTATATCCCCTTACTGTAACTTATTGATACTTAGCGCACTTTTTCTAACAAAACATTTGGCTATTTCGATATTTTTTTGTAATTTTGCACTATGGAAAAGGTTATCAAAACATACGGTAGAATGGAGCTGGCGCAGTTGTATTTCCCGGCTATTGCACCCCGCTCTGCCTGGAGGAGAATGAAGGATTTACTTCGTGAGAGTTCCACCACGGCAGAGCTTGCTGAACAGACTCGCCGGGTCTTCATGCCCGCCGAGGTGTCGCTCATCTTCGACACGTTTGGAGTACCATAAAATCTTAACCGTTCATTCCCTACATCCAAGAGCCTTACTAAACGTCCGCCCAAGGGTTTCTGGTAGTCCGCCCCGGCCTCCCTACCCTTCCGCCCAAGCCGGACTCCCGTAGGAGGTCATCCAAAATATAGACTTAACAGCAAGTTTTCACAATAAATTCAGGAATATGATGTAAATTACCGTTTTTGGCACGGCGTTTGCATATTGAGAAATAAATGATAGGAGGATATGTATACAGATAAAACACAAAAAGTCCACGTCTCTCTGACAAAGCAGGTAAATGTCCTTAAAACCAAGGACAATAACCACGTCATGTTTGATGGTTCTGAGGAAGTTCAAAGCATCTCGAAACTTGAGTTTAAAGAAGTTTCCATCCCACTGGAGCGTGTGCTCGTTGAACTGAAAAATGGTCGGTGTATCGGGCAGTTCTATCTTATTGACCCCTATCGCCGCAAGAAAGGTTCGCATCCCTCTCACGACTGGCGAGGCACCAGTTGGATTGGTGTTGACATTGATGATAGCATTGTTGCCCCAAAGACAATGCACAATGAACTAAGATGGACACCAACTTTCACCATGACCACACAGTCGCACATGAAACCAGGCAAGAGAAATCGCTATCGACTGTTTTATTTCTTCCGGCTCGACATAGAAAACTATGAGGGTCTTAAAAAGGTTGCAGACCGCATTGCCGGTGATGTGCGTCGTGTGCTGCTAAAACATGGTGATGATCCCAAAAAGGTCTTCGATGACAAGACCAAAGACAAGTCACGCTTCTATTATGGCAATCCCTATGAATGTCAGGTGGAAACATCGTGGGCTGTCTATATCCCAAGCGAGATTTATGAGGGCTATACAGAAACGGCATCAGCAAGAACATCCAAGTCTGACAAATCAGGGAAAGGCAAAAGGAGTGAAAAGGCACTGAATCCAACGAAATGGAAGGAACTCCAGAATTTCTGCCATGACACAAAGAGCTATTGGACCATCATCAGACGCTTTAGTCCCTACTACCAACTTAGGTTTGAGACTGAGGTGGAACACAAAGATGACGGCTGTCCCTTTACCATTCCCCCAGAGAACTATATGTATCTACAATTCCGTTGGGAGAAAAATGCATCTGGGAAAGGCAGCAAGATTAAGAAGTGGCACGACGGCGAGCGCCGGAGAGCCATGTTTCCCACCCAACTCAAGCTGTTAGCCTACCTGAACGGCTGCAAACTGAAAGTCGATGAGTTTGTGTATAATGCCATCTACTTGTTCTATCTTGCATACGCCAATTCGCATACCAACGGTAAGAAATGCTTTGGTGATGATTTCATCCAACCTTGGTGGGTGATGGAGAAGTCTCGCGAAGTCTATCAGCTGAGCAAACGAGAAATTGACTCGTTCGTCAAAAACGAGATGAAGAAAGACGGGCCACAATGTGCTTTCCTCGTCAATCGTACCGAAGCCCAAAAACGCGGAATGACATTGATTCAGCTGTTAGGCGAAGCCCGCAGCCAATATGCCAAGTTCCAGTGGAAGAAAAGGATAGAGGTTCTTGTTCCCTATATTGACAATGGGTACACTAACCAGCAGTTGGCAGACAAACTGAAGGAGATAAGAGGCGAAGAGTTCAAACCAGAAACCATAGGGTCTCATGTGGCACAATATCGTGACTACAGGGTAAAACAGGACGTGAAAAATAGGATGGGAGGTGACAATGCGCCGAAAATGAATTCAGAAATGCCTGAAGATGAGGATTTTACACGTAAAAATTGCGGTGATTTTGCGGTTTTTTATGAAAATAATAATAATTCGAGCGTGCCAGTAACCCCAGTTGCTGTTCCAGCGTGTAGCGCGTCTTTAACCCCCCGTCCATTTATTATGGGGGGTATATTATCTTCAACCCACCAAATTGCAGTAGCCAATGATGCCAGAATGAAGGATGCAGATCGGAGAAGAAAGCGATTCGGTAAACTGTATCTGCAACATCAGTCGTTGTCCGATAAGGAAAGAAAGGAGATAATCAAAAAGGAGATGGGCATTAGTGACCGAACGTATTATTACAACAAGAAAGAGTGCGAGGAGGAACTTGACAGACTTTGGCAATGGATGTCGGAGAGAACTGCGGAAAAGTTGGAAACTTCAGCCCCTGCAAGAGCAGACGGCAAGGGCTGAGTTCTGAAAATTAAGACTTTCAGCCGATGGTGGCCAGTCGATTGTCGGCAATATCGTATCTGACAGGATGGGCAAAAGTGATGGTCTTACCGTCATAGACGGTTGAGACATCAATGCCTCGTCGTTGGAACTCGTCAATGAGTGCCTGGTCGTGGTAGGCACGCATACCAGTCCAACCGGTATTACCGACCTGCTGATTGAAAACTGTTACTAATTCGGGAATCTGCATGTCTGCGAACTGCAGGGCATACTTCGTGTAATAAATGTGCTGTTGCATAACTTTTTGTTTTTGAAGTTTATAAATGTTGCTTCCGCATCGTACTGACCACCGTGGCTAAGTTATCTTATAAGCTCGGTTGGCGAGTCACCCTTTCGGGTACTGCTCTTGATGCTTCGGGTGCAAAGGTACGATTATTTTTTGGAAAGGGAAACTAAAATAGCGAAATTCAGTCGATTATAACCTATAATAAATGTAAAAAGTCAGTCCGATAAGTTGCTCTTTCTG
>Ga0247608_10004415_pt1 | contig 15775 bp, 11 predicted proteins | sample 176DNAGHGlowgp2_FD_193490 | JGI IMG/M metagenome (GOLD analysis project Ga0247608, IMG submission 193490) | Sheep rumen microbial communities from Palmerston North, Manawatu-Wanganui, New Zealand - 1766 DNA GHGlow gp2 | ecosystem: Host-associated > Mammals > Digestive system > Stomach > Rumen ... | reverse complement strand
AGTTAGAAGTTTCCCTCAGAATGAGAGCGTACATGCGCAGGTTTTAAACGGCGTGATAAATAGCCCTGCAGATGAAAGTGCTACAACTGAAGAAAATACAAATACTAATGAAACAAATGCTGAAGCTTCCGGCTCTGATGAGGGAGCAACAAATTAAAAGATGGAGATTTAAATTATGGCTTACTTTGACAGTGAAAAAAATAAAGCCATGTGGCAAAGACATCTGCTTGAACTTAAAAAAGAAAAGGACAGGCGAAAAGAAAATGGATTTAAGCCTGTCCCTAAAAGCAGTAATTTAGTACAACGCAATCAGACTAACGAAGTACGCCCGGGAGTCAGGATCATAACTTTTGAAGAACTTATTGCTAAGGAACAGGAAAGACACAGGGCAAGAAGGGTTGGTCAGAGAGAGAAAGAAATGTCTCTTGGACGAGAAATGGAAAAAGCTCCAAAGGCATTATGAGGCATCAGCTTAATGCGTAGAAAATACAGATTAATCATTATTTTTACATTTCTTTATATGATGCTTTTCATAAGTCCTATAGCTATGGCTGCATCAGAAGAAGAGGAATATCCGGAAGGAATGACTGAATCTGAAAAGCAGCAGATGCTGGATGAAATGTATGAGGACATTGAACAGAATGAAGAGTTTGTTCCTGATGAAAACTCTGATGCGCCTGGCGAAACAGATGATGAGGATTTAGATGGTAATCTGATGACAGATGAAGAAGCTGCGGAAAAATTACTTGAAGCGCTCCCTTCTGCAGAAGAGCTTTCAGATTTTTCAAAAGGTTTTTCCGATCAGGTAATGATTGTTCCCGGCGTTACAACCGGCTATGACAAATCAAAGCATCTGTATCACTATACTTTTAAAAGCGGATATGGATTAAATATCTCTGTACCTGTTGGCACGATATCAACATACGCGGTAACAACGTATCCTGATAAAAATATCCAGATCCTGTCTGTATATAAAGACGGAGAAAGAGTTACATCAGCTCAGGGAAATAACGGTGAATATATTTTCAGGGAACCGGGACTCTATGAAATGCTTGTAGCTGACAGCAGAGATTCAAAGGCAACCTGGTCGTGCAGCTTTAGGATAATTGATGAAATGACACCTGTTTCGCAGACTTTTTTCCCGGCTCCTGAGGGGTTTGTAGTCAGAAGCATATTTGTAAATGGACAGCAGCAACCGGTAATGGACAACAGATTTGCAAGAATTTATAAAGATGGGAACGTTGAGATCATTTTCGAGGCAAAAGATTCATCAAACAGCCTTCCGCTATATAAGGTGAATTTCAGAGTTGATACAACAGCGCCCTACATTTTATTTGACGGCGATATCAGAAACGGAACTTTTAACGGGGAAATAATATACGACTGTGATGATAAAGATGCTAATGTCTCCATTTTCTTTAATGGACAGCCTGCTATATCAAATAATCACGTTCTTGCTACTGCAGGCAACTACTTTATTACGGTCTCTGACAAGACCGGAAATTCGAGAAGTTATAATTTTATCATCTTAAGACAGGGGAAAATTCCCTGGATTGGAGTTATCGTTTTCCTTGCTATTTCTGCGATTGCTTCGATTTTTGTTGTGGTAACTGCAAAAGGAAATATGAAAATTAATTAATTTTGATATTTTTGTGTGGGATTTTTGATCCTGATGCAAATATATATATGAAAGACAAAACAATCATTGTCACAAAGGAGGACACTATTATGTTACAGACTATTTTTTCAAATCTATCAACACTTGCCCTTGAGGCATCAACTTCGGTCGATCTTAGTTCAGTTGCTACACCTATCGTTCAACTCATGAACAGTATTCTTGAGCCCCTTATCATGGTAGTAGGAGCACTTGGTGCTGTATGGTGCGTACTTCTCGGTGTTAAGCTTGCTAAAGCTGATGAGCCTCAGGAAAGAGAAAAAGCTAAGATGGCACTTAAAAATGCGATTGCCGGTTATGTGCTTATTTTCGTTCTGGTTGTAGTACTCAGACTGACAATTGGGCCTCTTTTCAAATGGATGCAGGGCAACAAGTCAACACTTGAAGGCACATTTATCCTTATGAGAAATTTCTTTAACTTTTAAAATCTATTGAAGGACTGATCGCTTATGTATGGCAGAACCATAGTACAACTTGGATGGCTTAGCAGTTGTGTGAATTATGTATATAAACATGCAATAGCTCCTGTGGTCGATGCGGTAACCAATTTAGTTAGCTCGATGTTGGAAGTACTTATTAACGACGTTTTTCTTCCGCTTCTTGAGTTGCAGTGTGGACTTCAGATTGAGTTTGTTAAAGCAGTGCTTGCAAACATCATATATAACTATCTGTATAGGCTGTCAAGAACACTACTGTGGTGCCTTGATTCTGTGGAAAATACCTTCAGAGTATTTGCAGGTCTGGATCCTGTATATGTACAGGGAGCAGACGGAGTTCAAAGGGAATCAGGATCGCTTTTACTTGCTCTTTTTAAAAACTCTACTGTCCAGGGCGCTCTCATGGGAATGATCGCTATAGGATTTGTTCTTTGCTTCCTTATAGCAGTTCTTTCAGCCGCTAAGGCAATGGGAGATATGGGCATAGACGGCGAGAAAAGCATGACTGCGGGAAAAGTGATGCAAATGACTTTCAAAGCAGTTATAAAGATGCTGCTCATACCGGTAATGTCGCTTTTCTTCATTTTGCTTGGAAATGCTGTACTTAAATCGATCGATCTTGCAACCGGCTATGATCAGGTACATATATCAGATGTAATATTTACCATGAGTACGCTGGATGCTGTAAGAGATGATTATGATGATGCTGATTTTTACAATGCATCAACCAGAAGTGCAGCACTTGCTACTGCAAGTCAGGATGTTATCGATTCTGTAAGTGACTACGGACTTACTGATAAATACAGAAATTCCTATTATAGAGGAGACACTCAGCAGAGTGTTGATTCTAAGTACATACATGTAGGATATCAAAAGAAAAAAAGAGATTTGCTGCATGAAGTTCTTGAAACCTTCGATATCAGGCGAATTGATTATATCGTTACGATCGGAGGATCTATCCTATTTATTTACGTTATGGGTATGCTTGCATTAAGTATGATATCCAGAGCTTTTGATGTAATATTGCTACTTCTGGTTGAACCATTTTTCGCGGCTATGATGCCTCTTGATGAAGGCGAAAAATTCAACCAGTGGCAGGAGGTATTTTTCGGAAAACTGATATCAGGTTATGGTTTGGTAGTTGCCATGAATTTATACCTTAGGATATGCACACTTTTATATTCCAATAAGATTGCATTCTTTGGTGAGGGAACTACTGAGAGCGTAATTTTTCTTGTGAATCTGCTATTTGTACTTATAGGGGCTTATTCAATCATGAAGGCAGGTCCTTTGATCACAAGTATTATGAGCTCAGAAGCCGGATCTAATGAAGCAGAATCTCTGGACTCAGGCGCACAACTTGTAAGAGCGTCCATGAGTTTTGTTACATATCCTGTACGCAAGCTTTCTGCTTATGCGTTTGGTGTTGCATCTAACAAATTATATACAACATTATATGAGGAGTTATCCGGTATAAAACTTGATCCTAAGAAATCAGGTGTCGGACAGGGTGATAAATTCGGTAATCCAATTGGTACAAATGCGTCAAAGACATGGATTCCGGATTCAACCAAAGATGATAAAACAAGCTTTAAAGGATATAAATCAGAAGACGGATCCCAAATCCTTGATACAGGCACTATGCCGGATACTGAAGGTAGTGCTTTCGATGGAAAACGTGTTGCATACGATGTAAAAAATAATGCATACGATTTCCTTGATGCAGGCAATACGGGCATAACCAAGGCTAATGATTATGTATTCATTGGCCAGGAGGATGAAAAAGAACGTCAAAAGAAGAAAGAGATGGAAGATCTGCTTGAAGAAGAGATCGATATGGATTCTCTTCTTGCTGCTGAAAGCGAAACAGGTCTTGATCTTAATGGTGATGGTGATATTTCCGGAATGGCTAATTCTGCACCAAATAGTGACAACCTTACCGGAGATAAAAAATAATCGGGGGTTTATATGGAATATGTAGAAGAACTTTTTTCAAGGGCAGATTTTTCTAAAGAATCTACTTTGATGGTTAGACTAAAAAAAGAGATCTTTCCGCCTGTAATGGGGATTACACTAGATGATCTTATGAGAAAAAGCGGAGTATCCGATAGGAATATGAATCCTACCAGAAGGCAGGATGCTGTAAGAAGAGTAAGAGATAATTCGCTTGAACGCAAACCGCCCAAGAAGGACGGACCAACAATGTAAGGCATAATAATTTTTGAAGCAGTAGTGAGGGGAATGATATGGCTAATGACAAGACACCTATGGAGTATATGGTCGGATTTTTTGAAGGACTTTTCGAAGTTATATTTGAGGCGGCCAAAAAAGTAACACAAGTAGCATGGACAGCTTTAAAGAACAGACGTAAGACCACGGCTGTAAATGTCAACGGCGTTGCCATTCCTAGAATGATGGCTGAGGAAATGGCCCAGGACGATATGGATGTCTCAAGAAAAGAGTTTTCAAAGTGGACCAAGCAGCAGCAGGAAAATTACAGAAAAACCTGGGCATCTTATACTGATGAACAAAAGATGCAGAAAAGAGAAATATTTGCTGCCGGTGCATATCCTAAGCTTCAGGAAAAAGCAAAGGAATATATGAAGATAAGCAATGGTGCTTATCCTTATACGAATCCTTATTCTAAACCGATGCTTGATCAAATTGAGGATAAAGAACATGTTAAATTTTCAGGGCTTCCTCCGAAGGACAGAACACCGGGTTCTTACAAAGCTGTTAAACAGGATGAAATCCAGAAGGAACTTAAAGAAGAAAAGCCTGAAGTCAGGCAGAAGAATGAGCTTGAAAATAATAAGTTTGACGGAAAAGAAGCTGTTGAAAAAGAGCTTAAAGCTGATGATATTGCAAAGAATAATAATGTTGCAAATAAAGTCAGTCAGAGCTTTACCGGAAGAAGAAATAATTTCTCCATACAGAATCAGGAAGATCTTAACAAAGAAGTTAATTCACTTAATGATTCCGGTTTTCAATATGATCCAAAGCAGTATGCCAGCAATGATGTGGTAAACGGAAAATACAACAATCTTGTACCTGATCATCCAATTGAGTACGGAAAGGTTGGTTCCAAATCTGCATCCAATGAAGTTTCAAATGGTAAGTATCAAAACCTTGCGATCGACGATGTGGCACATGAAGAGTGGCGTTCTAAGGTCGAAAAAGGTGCTCAGCAGAGAAAGGAAAATATTGCTGAGAAGAAGAAACAGGAAAGTTTAAAAATAGAATCTTCGAAAGATAAAGCAATAAATAATAATGAAGCTATGATACCAAATAAATAAAATCTTACGGGAGAATGACTTGTGGGGGAGAAAAGTCTTGCTGCTTCGTTTGAGATAGTTTACGAGGAGAATTTTAAATACATTTACAACTTCATATATATGCGTGTTCTTCATAAAGAGACCTGCGAAGACTTAACGAGCGAGACTTTTACCAATGCTTTTAAGAGCTATGAAAGCTATGATCCTTCAAAAGCGAGTATAAGAACGTGGCTTTGTGCTATTGCACTCAACACTATCCTTATGCTCAAAAGAAAGGCATCAACCAGAAACGAAATTGCATCTGATACTCTTCCTGAAAATCCGTATAACGAAGAAATGGAAGAGCTCTATCAGTATGATATAAACAGAGAAGCTGAAAATATCCTTTCACATTTATCAGGTGATGAAAGAGAGATCATATCACTTCGGCTTGCTGCCGAACTTTCGTTTAAGGAAATTGCGGAAGTTCTTAATACTACGGAAAAAGCTGCAGCGGAGAGATACCGCCGCATTATTATAAAGTGCAGAAAATATACATCCGGTAAGTCAATGGATGATTTTTTGTGAAATGAGGGGTACAAATTGAAAAAGGTTACTTTGAAAGATAAAGTATTATCATATTGGGGGCAGACCAAAAAGTTCTTGAGGTCTGCTCTTATTATAGTATTATGTATCACGCTTACGGGATGTAATACTATTTTGGGAGACGGAGAGGTGAATATTGTAACGGCACCTCCTATTGTTACGCCTAAAGTTGTTGTTTATGACAACTATGGGGAAGGCGAGGTTTCCAGGTTCGATATTGGTGGAACAGATGCATTTTATCTGCTTCCCGGAATAGAAAACTATCCGGATTTTCTTCAGGATTTTTCCTGTCTTGATTACACAGAAGATGGATATTTTGTGTATTATTACTGCGCACCTGCGTATATTTCAGCAGAAGAAGTTCAAAATTATAAAGGAACAGAAGGCACTGCACCCACAGATCCTTATGAGGTTTTTGACAGGGATAATTTATCCCCTGTTTGTGATGCCCTTATTGTTATGGCATATAACCCGGAGACAAGAAACTATCATGTAATGGATGCTAAGCCTTTTTATAGGGAAACAGCTGACAGCATGACTGACGGTGAAGCCAACACAGGAATTGCGTTCTATCATTCACAGAATTATAACTTTTTTGCACTTTCTCATGCGTATGGATGCAAAATATCAGGTAAACATAAATACTTTGTTTTTGATCAGACAGGAACAGCTACTATTTATGATGATAATTTCAAAGCAGTATCAGAACAGATTGTTGCAGGAACAGTCCTTGGAAAAGTGGGCGAATTTGAAAATCAATTAAAAATTGATTATAGCGGAAAAAAGATAAGCGACATTGTTTCAGATTTAAATGGTGAAGGCAACGTATCAGATGATAAAGATGAAATGAATGATGCTATGAAAGAGCTCTCTGAGGCTACAGGAGATGATTTTGATTCAGGAGATGGCCCGGTTGAAGAATTGTCATTAAACTGTCTTATTAAGTCAGCTGTAATAGATGGTTCGGATATTATGTACTTTACACTGATGCTGTATACAGGAGAAAGTCCCTGGTCCAGTGAGATTCTGTTCAATAGAGTTGTAAGCCTTTATAGCCTTGATCTGGGCGGAGATTATATTAAGTTCATTTCAAAAAACAGTAATTATGTAAATCAGGTACAGCTTCTTAAAAATCCTGATTTTACCGGGACGATGGATGATATAAAAAGTGGAAATATGGGAAATATACCTGATAATTTCTCAGCATTTACTTCCGATAGTCCAACCTTTAATGCATTTATAGGTGGCTATGCTACACTCGATGCTGAAGAAGGAAGAGGTTATAGAGGAATTGCGCAGGGTATATTGACAGATAAAAACTTAAGTAATCTTGCTCTGGCAGCTTATGTATGGGGATACCAGGATGATATATTTGATCATGAATCATTTTGGGATTCTTTTGGTGATTCGATTGGCATATATTATGGATATCATTCTGCCGTATATTTGCCTTGGGCGATTAGACGTTGGATTGATGATTTCCTTGATTCCAAAGAAACTTATATGAACAGTTATGGTTTCGGTAAGGATGAGTTTGATACGTTGTTCTATTTCTTTACAATATGTGGAGTTTATGAATATATTTCTCTTTATCATGCAGTTGTAAGTATTTTAGAAGACGATTACACTCTGTTTTTTGGCGATGATGGATTACCGCCTAAAAAACTTAGAAATGGCATCAAACATAAAGAAGAACTAGATAAGCTTAATGAAGAATGGAAAAATTTTAGTTCAAAATTAAAATCTGCATTAAAAGATGGAATAGTCAATTATTTTAGCTTGGCAGCGTTTAATTTTACTAAGGATCATCATAAATATGACTTTGAAACATTCCAGAAGTTTATATATGATTATGGACTTGTTCCTCTTCCTGGAAGGTATATTCCTGAAGAAAAATATAATTCCATGTTGTTTTCAAATGAGCCGGGGGGAACAAGACCCAATGCGCTTATGCTCATGCACGGAACAGCCAATACTTATAGTGATGCTTCTGCAATTCCGCATTGCTCAATGATCAATACACCGGATGAACAGGAGGCCTATGTCATACCTTATACCTGGAATGAAGAGATAGTTGTTACGGATGTAATGTACGTACCAAATGCTGAAGATGCAAATAGGATAGTTAACACGTTTTGTCAGCTTTCCGGTATGAGCGTGGATGATTTTACTGCTTTAGGGTATGACAGAATAGAAAGAACTGATGCTGATGGCAATGTTACTTATGATTTGATACCTGCTCCTGCTGCAGTTGTATATCAGAGAGTTAATGATGTCGTATCTAATTACAATAATCAGGTTGCTCAATCAGGATCAACCTCTTCTACAGATTATGTGGATGTAGAAGCTGTTTATCATGCACTTTACGGTGAAGCGCTTGAAAATGTAGTAAATGAGACAAAATCAGTTCCTGCTCACACATTTCCTACTTCATACAGAATAATGTTTCCGGAAGGAACATTTGCAACATTTGTAGAAATGAGTGAAACAGAAGGTTCTGCGACTTCATCCACTCCAGAAGGCGCTGTACTGTTTTATGATGAAATGAACGAGGAGGGGGGATATTATTCCAATATTACATGGAAGAGAGAGGATTTATCAGAGTTTTCAGATCATAAAATTGAAGGAGCTGCAATAGATACAGGATCAATAACATATAGAGCTAACACTAAGCAAAACCAGTTGGTTCTGCTTCTTATCACTGATAAAGGAGTTAAGTTCTATCCTTCAAGTGATGCTATGGAGAATTCCAACCTTCCTGTTATATGGTGGAATCCGTTTGCGTCTGGTGAAAAAGAATCATTAGGTGCACTGGATATTAATGATGCGTTCTTCCTTACAAATGAAGAATTGCTCTCATCAACCGGATTTACACCATATACCGAGTCACCTAACCAGGCAGCTGTTTCAACGAGACTTGAAAATGAAGTACCTGAAGAAAGGTACAAAGATAATAATAAAGTTGAAGCTACGGAAAATGATGTCGCTTTAAGCCTTAATTCAGCTCGTGTCGGTACACTTCAATCTGCATCAAGCTTTACTGTTTTGAACACATTTGAAATATTGCTAAGTGCTTATGACACAGGACTGTCACTTCTTAGAATGGATGCAAACCATACTGTCATGCATCTTCAGAACGGTTCCTATTATCAGAGCTTCCCCATGCAGGAATGGGGCAAGTATAAGGTTGTTGGATATGATACTGAGGACTATATGTATGGAGCTATGGACCTTGCAAGGGCTAAGGTATATGAATTCAACTATAACCAGCGAAAGGATGAAATCTATTTATCTGCCATGAAGGAATACCTTGATCAGATGGCGATTGATTACGTGCGCAGAAGATACAGGACTAAGACAACCTTTGAGGAGGATGCCGATGGCAATATTATAAATAAGACAGTAGAGATAGTTCCTTTTGGAGACGAGCTTATGACTGATGGGGACAGCGACTCTCAGGAAGCTAAGAACAAAAGGCTTGACTACGAAGAGGCGGTTTCTGAAAAGAAATTGTTTGAGGAAACGGATGAAGAAGCAATAGCGGAGCTCAAACGTATTCAGGATAATCGAGGAATAGCGGAAAATGATAGCACAAAAGACTATCTGCTTTCATTAAGGCAAAAAGTAAAGGAACAGAACGAAGCTCTAAATGAAGTTTTTATGGTAACAAGGACTAATAACAGCATCAGAAATATGGATGAGATTCCTTACTGGGTTGGTCTTAAGGAAAGACTTCAGAACACGACAGAAATTGGAGATTTTAAAGATATTCTTGCCGAGATACGTACAAGTGATGAAATGATAGCTACTTATCCTGAAGAAATGCAGGAGACTTACAGACAGCTCAAGCAAAAGCTTAACTATGTAGAAGATGATAAGAGACAAAATGAATCTCTTGCTGATGTAACGCTTGATGCTGCGACTCTTAACAAGATGCTTGATGAGAAAAAGACAATAGATGACTATAAGGAACAATATGATGAAGTTACAAGGGGTAAGGAAAAAGAGGTAGACCCTTTGGAAGAAGCGCTTAATACCGAAGGAATCCTAAAAGATAATCCCAAGGATCCAAATGCTGACAGAATGGAAGCAAGAAGGCTTGTTTTAGAGGATCTTGAAAATTCATATCTTGATATTTACCCTGTTGAACCTGAGAAGGTATATGCACCTGACGGAACCTACGTCACCCAGGTAAGTAAGCAAAAAGAAGATGAAGCATGGGAGCAGTACCTTGTAGATATGCTTGAGAAGATCAATCCTAATAACCTCTCTGTTAAGAGACAGGAAGGCGTGGATCAGTTTGCTTCACTTTCATATCTTGCAAGTAGAACAATGGAGAACGGTTCTATAACAGATACTCCTCTTACAGTATCTGAGATGGTACAGGACAAGATGAGAGAGACTATCACTACCGGGCTTGATGAGTGTGAGACGGTTATGGATGTTGAGCTTTTGTTCTTTGGCACACAGATAAAGAATCTTGGAAATCCTTACGCTTCTTACATTAACAGCTTTAATGAATTTGAGAGTAAGGAGTATGAAACAGATTCCGAAAAGTCAAAGATCATGAGATCATCAGACTGGTATATAAATCTTAAGGATATTCTCCTTTCAACAGATGAGGTAGATGAGATACTCACATCTGCTGATATGACCTGGGAAGAATATATAAGATCTGTTGTTACCAAGCAGTCCGGAAAAGTACTTAAGGATGAGCAGACAGGTCAGACTGTCCAGGGATATACGACTGCAGCTACTACTTTTGCACAGCTTGTTGAGTTTATGTGTGAAGGCGCCGGAGAAGTTGATCAGGAAACAAAGATAGATCTTGTAGAAGATATGCTTATAGGTATGGAATCAATCAGCGGCTATAGAACTATAGAAGAAGCTGTGATGATCGAGAGAATGAATCTTCCTGCCTTTGAAAAGTATAAGGGCGAGTACGAGAGCTTCTGCGAAAAGTACAATAATGCGGAAGAAACCGCAGCGACTACAGGTGGTGTAACGTTCAAGGAATCTTCTTCCGATTCTGAAAGACGTGCAAATCTTGTAGAGCAGGATTTCTATAAGAAGCTTATCGTTACAATGCAGGAATCAGAACTTGTACAGTCATATCTCAAAGAAAACAAGCAGACCTGGGAACAGTACATGGCTTCACTTGCAACTCTTGCAAATGATCCTGAAATAACGGATGCTGCAACCAGTGCAAGAAAGGTATATGAAACATTCAAGCCATATACTCCTATTTCTGAAGAAGACAGACCTAAAGCATCTGACGGCACTGAAGAGAGACCTGTTGCTATAGAAGAAAATAAGACAGCTGAAGAAACAGGGGAAACGCCTACAGAAGGCGGAAATTAAGCCATTCTTTGTTGGACATTTGTTGGACTTATGTGGCTATCATAGAGTTAAGATAATTTGTAAAAACAGGAGGATTTGATCATGCATTCACATCAGTATCTTAATGTAAATAATAATAAAAGAATTTCTGTACCTATGATGGTCCATTTTAAGTCTCTTAAAACGCCGAAAGAAAGGCTTGATTTCATTACACAAATGATCCTGCTCCAGACTTATGCACAAGGCAATCTGACTCCGCTTGAAAATGACACTGTACCGGAGCTGGTAAAGGAATTTATTGCACCGACTTCTTTGCAAAATGGGGAATTAAACTATCTTCCTGAGGTATCCAAGGATAATATAAAGCATTTCATCAGAACGATGATGCAAAATAACATCGACGTCGGAAAACGATTCCGAGGTTTAAAAACAATACATACAGGTGAAAATTCTGAGGCGATTTCAGCTTATGTGACATTATCATCAAGTCTTGGACCAAAGGGTGCCTGCTATAATGTGATATGGAATCAAATTCAGCCCGGTGTTTTTGAGTTCAATAATGAACTTAGAGCACAGAATGAAGACTTTGACTGGAATCAGCAGTTAAATAACTGGATGGATGCAGAACAACAAAGTCTTTTTGCCGGCAACTCTAATGAAAATAATGAAATTAAAGAAGATCATGATAATGGTGTTAAAATTCAGGGATTAAATCCGGATGTATTGAAGGGTAAGGACAAAAGTGTTGTAGGCGAAAAAAAGCTTGAGACACTTGAAAATCTGGAAGTAGCGAGACTTTTGGACGGGGTGGATTTATCCTTTAGATATAATGATCTGACAAATGCACTTTCCAAATTTAACACTAGAAGATCATCTTTCTTTTCACTTTTTCAGAATGTAGACCCTGCTCAGGGCAAAGAGTCTCCTGAACATAAGCAGTTAAGAGAGGCTTCTGAAAAGCTTATTAAAGCCAGGGCTGAATATGAAAGATCCAGGAATGCTACATTTTACACCGAGGAAGAAAAGGAAGCCATAAAGAAAAACCTATACGCTAAAGCAAATACTGTTATCAGTCTTACAAATACGTATGAAAATGCGAAGCATAATAATGCTAATACTCCTGCAGGAGGAAACAGACTTGAGGGGGCAAGAGACCTCAGAATAGCTGCAATGAGCCTGGCTAATGCGCTTTATCCCGAGGGCCTTGCAGATGAGCTTTTCTCTGAAGAAGACAGTAAAGAGATCGATGAAGAACTTAATGCGCTGGAAAATGATGAAAAATATGTAAGCAAGGAAGAAAAAGAAATTGATGCAGCAATCAAGGAGGATGAAGAAGAAGAAAAACAGCAGCAGGAACTACTTGATAATGATGAGGAATTAAAAGAACTTCAAAATGAAATTGATGCTGAAGAAAAAAATAACGCGGATAATGCTGCAAAAGAAAATGAAATAAAAGCAGAAAACAATAAGAAAGAAAATGTGCAGCAGCCACAGAATGCTAATAACCAGAGCAGAAGGAATCGTACATTTTCAGTTGAAAGTACGGATTCATTTACAATCTCAGGTCAAAGCAATTCTGTTCAGAATAATTTAAGCAGCTTTGCCGGCCGCTTTATTAAGGATGGGCTGATAAGGGATATTAAATACAGATACACCGGACTTCTATCTAACATTGAAACACTTGAACAAAATAATGTTACAGGTCTTGAAGAGCTTAAGCAAAGTGCGACTAAACTTACACAGCTTACAGGCAGAGAAGACGAAGCGGAAATAACATCGCTTATAAGTGATCTTAGTAACAAGGCTGTACGACTTGATATTAGTGATCCTAATAAGCTTAATCTTCTTACTGCTATTTCCGGTATGCAAAGTGAAAGTATGAACGATGTAATAAGCATCAAGGAAAATGCACTTGAAAGAAGTAAGCAGCTGTTTGACTTTAATAAACATATGTCTCAAATAAATGAGCCTGTTCCTGTGCAAAATGTAGAAGAGGATCTAAATTTCGAGATAGAATATAATCCTGCTGCTCTAAAAGAAAATAACAACACAGAAGAAAAGGCAGAAAGCAAGAAAGAAGAAAAGGTAGAAGATAAAAAAGAAGAAAAGGTAGAAGATAAAAAAGAAGAAAAAGTAGAAGATAAGAAAGAAGAAAAAGTAGAAGATAAGAAAGAAGAAAAGGTAGAAGATAAGAAAGAAGAAAAGAAGGAAGAAATCAAAAAAGAAGCCCAAAAAGAAGAGAAGAAGGTAGTGGCCCAAAAAGAAGAAAAAAAGACAGACAAAAATGCAGAAGTCAAAAAAGAAAGCAACAAGAGATCACCAAAAGCTGTCTATGATGAAATTGGTAATGCTTTATCCAAAGATAAAGGTGCATTTTCGATAATCCCGTTTATCGCTACAATTACAAGTATGACCGAGGAGGAAAGAACAAATCCTACTATACTAAAGAATAAGGTTAATAAACTTAATGATGTAATTTCTCAATACGAGAAGAATAATAAAAAGAAGAATCCGGAAACCCTTAAAAAGGTTGCGGAGCTAAAAAAATTAAACCAGAGTGTTCTTGCAAAGGTTGCTAATTACGAAATGAAGCAAGCACAAGAAGCAAAACCTGTAGAGCCGGTAAAACCTGCAAAAGCTGTAAAGACTGAGGGAGAGATAAGAAGAGAAAACAATAAAAAGAAACTACAACAACAGAAAGAAAAATTAACAACTGGACTTCAGGATGCACTAAAAACAGCGGAAAAGAAAAAAAAGCAGGCAGAAAGACTAAAAAAATATACGGAAAATGTAAATGATAAGGCTAAGATGGAGGAATTTAAGCAAAAAGAAAAAGCAAGGCAAATACTTAGTGAATTTAAACGTAAGCAAAAAAACGGGGAAATACCTAAAGATCAATTTGAAAAAATTAAGGAAAAGTACTTTGCCAAGGCTAAAAATGAATTAAAGAAAGCCGATCCGGAGTTTAAAAAGAATAAAGTGAATATTACTAATTATATGTAAAATTATGTGAAATAAAGTGCGTAAGTTAAGTAGAAATCCGTAATGCTTACTTACGCACTTTATTTTTTTATATCATAGCATTCCTACGATTAAGTGTTGGACATTTGTTGGACAGGGGGGATTATCATAAATACAGATACGGAAGTAAGAATTTCATTACTTGGAATTTTCATTAAGGGGGAGATATTAAATTATGGAAAATAAAGGATTTATCGCAACGATAAAAAACTTGATCGATCCGGGCGGGCATTCACATAAGAAACCCGCTGAAAATAAAGACATTGATAAGAACAAGGATATATCTGCAGAAACAGAAGAGTTCGTTGATGATCTGCCCGGAAAATATAAAAGAGTAAATGAAAATATTGAGCTTTTATCAAAACAGGTTATGAAGAATTCCTATATAAAGACAATAGAGAATAATCTGCGAGAGATTGAAGAAGCGGTAAAAGGAAAAGGCAATCCCGGTGTATCTGTTACTTCGTTTGAGGAGTTAAAGAAAAAATACAACATCGGAATGGAAAAACAAAGAGCTCTTCGCAAGAATACAAGAGAACTTATTAAATCTAATCAGATAGAGAATGAAGGGATGGATCTGAAAGCGCCTGTAAGGGAAATTCCTGAAAAGGAAAGAATGAATCTGACAATGCATATGTGATATGGTGTTGGACATTTGTTGGACAGGGGCTTGTACAATACAGATATAGATAAGAAAAAAGGGAGGAACCATCATGACGAAGTCATGATTTGGAATGGTTCCGACCGATAGGGCAGGATTGCGGAGCAATCGTGCCAATACATAATATACGTGAAAATATGAGGAGGAGATAACAATGATCAAAGAAAAAATCAACATGGAACTTTTGGGAGATGATGAACTCGATGCAATCACAGGCGGCACAAAGAGCCTGCAGGTTATGAAGGTTGCTTGCAGAAAATGCAAGAAGAATATCAATATCAACAGCCAGGCTGCAAGCGTAAGATGTCCTATTTGCGGATACAGAAACATTTTTGCAGGCTGATAAATAAAAACAACAGTTAAAAAGGGGAGTAAAATGAAGAAAAATATTTTGATTTCAATTTTTTCCGGATTTGCACTTTGCTTAGTTGCATGCGGAAGCACAACAGAAGAAAACACAGTAACAAATGAGACAGAGAGCTTAGCAGAAGTTTCTGAGAGCACAGATGCCATGGAGGCAGATGCTTCTACAAGTGAAAGCTCAAGTGAAGTTACAGATTCACTTATTGAAGAATCAGAAGAAAGCCAGAATGAGGATGCTGACTATGATAACGAATATGTAGAAATCACAGCTGATGAAAACGGAGTTCTTACAAATAAATATTTTTCAATAACACTTCCGAAAGAAGCTGAAGGCACATACGTTGCAATGGCAACCGATAATTCGATTTCAATCTTCGAAAAGGAAGCAAAGGAGAAAGATTTTGGCGGATTTGCCTTT
>Ga0247608_10004414_pt1 | contig 15776 bp, 12 predicted proteins | sample 176DNAGHGlowgp2_FD_193490 | JGI IMG/M metagenome (GOLD analysis project Ga0247608, IMG submission 193490) | Sheep rumen microbial communities from Palmerston North, Manawatu-Wanganui, New Zealand - 1766 DNA GHGlow gp2 | ecosystem: Host-associated > Mammals > Digestive system > Stomach > Rumen ... | reverse complement strand
GCATTCTCATTGAAACGTTCAATAAATCTCCCTCCTATATTGAGTAAAGGTATCATAAAAGTAGATCTTTACCTTCACCACCCGATGGTAGAGTATCTGATGAAAGCTACCGACTGTTGTTCGCTTGAGAGTGAAGGATTCCAGAAAGGCTTTGGCAGGGCATTAAGCCAAGAGCCAAATGGTTTTATGGGCTTAACAAACAACGAATAATATGGAACTCATTGAAAGATACCAGCAACTGAATGAAGGATTTCACAGAAAGCTCATTCATCATTTCGGGACAGGCAATGGTTTCTATTCCGAGCTAAACTCTCTGCTGTTCTCCACTCTTTTCTGTCTCCAGAACAAACTAAGACTGGAACTCTATTCAAAAGATGCCACTTTCACATTTGGTAACGGATGGGAAGAATATTTCGAGCCTTTCTGTCCGGAATTCAAAAATGACTATATTGGGAAACGAATATCACGAGATTACATTAATAATCACCGTGATAAGCATATCTGCTATTTATATAAGATATTCACAAGAAATGATATACTCAACGATATCTATTGGTATTGCCGGAGTGGTTGGTTTGAGCATAGCCATTTCTGCATACCAGAATTAGGCATCGACGGTGATATCCGCCAGGCCATGAAAGTGATTATTCCTATTGTCTATAGGTTTAACGACAAATATACAGCACTTATAGACAAGTTTATAGGGGATCTGAATCTTCCGGATGAGTATATCAGTCTGCACGTAAGAGCAGGAGACAAAGTTACCGAAAGAAAATTGATCACACCTCAGGACTACTTAGAAAAAGCAAAATCGCATTCCGATTGCCACAACATTTTTGTGGCCACTGATGATTATCGCATTTTTGAACAACTCAAAGACAATAATCCGGAATACACTTTTTACACTTCCACTTCCCCTGAGGAAAAAGGTTATGATCAAGATAAATTTGTACAATCGTCAAAAGAATATATTCAGCATAATCTCATAGAGATGTTTGCCTCAATTAGAGTATTTCTTCAATCAAGTCTTTTTGTGGGTACTTATAGTTCTAATCCAGGAATGTTTGTCGGCATGCAACTTGATGATAGGATGATTGGTATGGACTTTGACAAATGGTTGATTCTATGAACAGAAATAGTATCTCATCTTATATTAGCAAATATACAATCTTTGAGATTGTAGTCATTTTATGTATGTTTGTGAATATTCTCCATACACATCAGGAGATTATGCATTTCTCAAGATTACATCACGCTATTTACCCATCATCACACCTATGCTTTTTATTATTCGAAGGTTTTAGTATATATTTTCTATCTTTCATAATACCAAAACGCAGACATCAGCTTCTCCTGTTTTTCTATTTCATAGCTACTATAGTATTGTGGATTAATGTCGCCTATAGCAGGTATTTTGACACATATATGCCACTAACTCTATATGGAGAGTTCAATAATCTAAAAGGACTACAAGCCAATATTATTGATGCTTTTGAATGGAGCGATTCCTACTTTGTCGTTACTAGTATCCTTGCCTGCATAGCTTATAGAATGTTTGGTAAAAGACCCAAACCGAAATACGGTTACTATCTTGCAGTAATATTTACCAGTCTGCTTATGATATCATTCACCATTCATTATTATAGTGTCAAAAAGGACCATGACCACTTGGTTGAACATTTTAAAGAACTAAACGACCAACGCACCGTATGGGATATCATGATAGATCGCAGGCGCATGATGGAGAATACAGAACCCAAGACTAGTGCAAGTTACTATGGAATTGGTCTCACACTCTTTTTAAACGGAATGAATAGTCTTTTTAAAACCGAGCGTTTCCATTTTACTAATGAGGAAATTAACACCATAGAGAAGTATATGAAGCCTTCGGAATATACATTACCAAAAGATAGTATTAACAATTTAATTCTTATATTGGTAGAGTCCTTGTCTACATACCCTATAAACAAATCCTTTGGTGGCATAGAATTAACACCCAACATCAATAAATTATTATCAGAGGCTTATTACAATCCCAATATGACGTCTGAGGCTCAATTAGGCGAATCCAGTGATGGGCAGTTTATATATTTAACAGGACTACTGCCACTAAAAAATAGCGTAACTATCAACGAGATTAGTGCCAATAATATCACTACATTTGTTTCTTTAGCCAAAGACAAATATCCTAGTTTGCATAGTCAGATGACAATACCAACGGAGAAAGATTCCTGGTCACAAGAATCTATGTGTAGAAAATATGGTATTGATACTCTCTTCTCAAAAGAGAATTATCAGAGAAAAGTAAAAGAAGACTGGATGAATGATCAACAGCTATTTGAATACGCTGCACACAATGATTATCATCTAAAGTCGCCTTTTATCAGTATCATTCTTACCTCATCAATGCACTCGCCATACATCAAATCCTATGAGAAATATGATATCAAATACCCTGTATATTTCTCTTCGGAGCTAAAGCACTATCTTGACAATGTTCACTATATGGATAAATATTTAGGGAAATATATAGAATCATTAAAAAAACACCCCTGGTATGATCAATGTACCATAATCATAACTGCAGACCACAAACCTAACGGTCCAAAACTCAATTGCAAAGATCATTCAATATTTTCAAATCTTCCTATCATTATTATTAATCCTAAATTTAACCATGATGGAATAGATAATCACCCAGTTGCCCAATCTTCTTTGTTTCCAACAATTATAGACCTATGCCATATTAACACAGAATGGCGAGGTGTAGGACAAAGTCTTGTAATGCCAGACAGCATCAGGAAGATGCCATTTGAACAAACAAAGATGACGCAACAACAAAAAATATCAGATTATATCATAGACAAATACTATTGCAATGACTAATTTGCTTTCTTACTAAATATCGGTTTAAAGATAACACTCAAAACCAATGTCATCAGCAAATATACAAAAAACATCCCAAAATAATTCCCACTCAGATTTGTTCGTTCAATAAGTATTTCTCTTACTATTGGATGGATAACAAAAATAATTCCAGATAACCCACCTATCCACTCAAATACCACTGATATTAGATGAGTACTGAATATGATCTTAGCCAATGAGATGGAAAGTCCCACAATAAATAATGGCATGACTAGCCATGTATAGAAACAGAACTTAGATATCGTCAACAAAGTAAGGAAGAAAACTAAAGAAGCCCAACATCTCATACGATTACCATACAACAACTGTAGGAAAGACTCATAACGTGCAACTAAAACGCCAAGACAAAATGGCAATATTGCCATAAGGAAGTTAATTCGCAAATATCTGATTGTCTGCCCATTAGGTTCACAAAAAGCCATCAAGATAAGAGACAATAAAGAAACAACTATTACAAATGAAGATGAACGACGATAAATTGCAAATCTATAGATGATATAAACTTCCATTATCATACCAAAGAACCAATAAGGTCCTGCAAGTATAATAGGATCTATTGGATTTAAGTTCTCTACCATCAGAATCTGACCGACAAGATGCCTAAAGTAAACTATATAATTCGAATTAAAGATGAACATGACTAACAAAAATATAGCAAGTCCTTTTATCTGCATCTGAAACAGCTTAGTATAATGATCCATCACAAATGTCTTATGGTCAATCAGTTTTCCGTCACCTCTTTCATATTTGAGTGTTAATCCATAGCCACTCAAAAAAATGAACAGCATAACTCCGAATGGACTAAAAAAAGCCAGAAAATCTAATGGTAATATTTGACCGGGATGCTTTAAGGCCTCAAGAAAACCTATAATCTGAGAATAATCATAAACAAATTCATTATCTTGTATGACATTTTTTATGAGATGTCCAAAGTTGTTAGAGGCAACTGCCATAATAGCAAAGCCACGCATAACATTACACTCCACACGATTCAATAAATTTTGTCCTTCGGTCTTTATCATAAATTCTTTCTTTTTATTAAATACTTAAATAACATAGTCATAAAACGACATGTTCCATATCGAAATGATTTGTAAAAATCAACAACTGCACCAGAGAAGGATTTCTGTATCAGAGCTCTTTCAAAAAAAACCTTTGAAATAGTATCATCAACAGGTTTTGCATCTACTATAGGAAAATTCTCTTTCAATGTCATAAAATGTCCAGGATTATTCATCGTGCAACGGACTAGTGCTTCCTTATTGTACGTCAGTCCTTCACCTTGAATGCGATATACAGACATCTGCTCATGCATTCCACGAATTTTTCCTACCATAGCACAGGATAAAATGATAAAAATATCGTAGTTCTGAATCAATTCTGGATGCTTTATGTATGCGTAAAAATCCATAGCTTCCTTTCTACAAAGTACAGAAGCTGTTGGCACTGTCCAATTTATGAATAAGTCAGTTGCATCATAATCCTTATCTTGAATATTCTCACAGTCAATCCATGCATGAACATCAGTTTCATACTTTTTCTTTGCACTATGGAAACACATCGAATAATCAAGATTACTCTCTAAGAAATCTACCTGACGCTGCAACTTATTAGGATCTGTCCAATAATCATCACCCTCACAAAATGCAATATACTTTCCACGCCGATGCTGTTCATTCATGATACTGATGATATGCTTTAATCCTCCCTTTTGCCATTGGTTTTCCTTTTCAACCATAGGTTTAATTATCTCAGGATAACGTTCAGCATATTCCTTAACAATATTTGTCGTTCCGTCTGTCGATGCATCATCATGTACAACTACTTCAAAAGGAAAGCTTGTCTGCTGCATCACAAAACCATCCAACGCATCTCGAATAAAATCTTTCTGATTATATGTCAAACACCATACAATTACTGTTGGTTGCATACTATTCTCCATATTCATACACTCATTAAAACTCATGAAAATACACTCTTGGAAATTGGTAATACTTCGATTTATTATCTTTAGTTATACATCCGCCATGTGCACAAAAAGCAATATCAAAACCCAATTTTACTGTCAGCAGAAACTCTCTTTCTCCAACCTCATTTGGCGTACCATAAGGATAGGCAAAAAACGAAATTGGTTGAGATATCTTTTGTTCTATTCTTTTTTTTCCTTCACTGATTTCACGGAGGACTTCATCCATACTAAGTTTACTTAATGCTGGATGCGATATTGTATGCCCCCCTATCGTACAAAGAGGATGGTTGGCTAATGATACAACCTGTTCCCATGACATACTTTTCTCTCTTATAGGCTCATACCAATCAATTTCGTAGCTTGCGAACATTTTCTTCAATTCATGTTCAAGGTTATTTTGGTCAAGATTAAGAATACGTTCCCGAAGATAACGGAAGGTATTCCAGCGTTCTTGATACGATTCACAAGAATAACGTTTACCATCACTTGTAACAATACACTTATGAGTCAAAATCAGATCTTCAATACTATCCCACCATAAAATGGCCTTTTTGTCAATAAAGTCGGTAGCAACAAAGATTGCAAAAGGAATCTGCTGACGTTCGAAAACAGGAAGAGCTTTTGTATAATTATCCAAATAGCCATCGTCTATAGTAAACGCTACGAAAGGACGTTCTGGAATTACGTCAGACTTAATAATCTCATTCAACTGATCAAGTGATATAAAATCAAATCCTTTCGCCTTGTATTTCAATATAATCTTTTCCAGGAACTCTGGCGAAACTTTAAGATCTTCATTAGTCGGTATGCGTCTTGAATCCTTCTCGGTAATATGATGAAGCATATAAACCATTCCAATGGCCCCATCTGCTTGCCGCTTTTTTCTGTCCACAAGCGTAAGCATCGGATATTGTTCACAGGCAATTTTCTGCTTGTAAACCCGATTAGCCAAATGCTTCATTTTTCTGATTATCTTCATCCGACAAACATATTTTCTGCAAAAATACGATTTTTTTAGAAATAAATCACTATCTTTGCCGAATAAATCAATAAAAGCATGAAACTTTCTATCATAACAGTCAATTATAACAACGCATCAGGGCTTGAACGCACCATACAGAGTGTCATTTCTCAGTCTTTCAAAGATTTTGAGTTTATAATTATTGATGGCGGGTCCACAGACAATAGCGTTGATATTATTCATAAATATGAGCAGCAAATTGACTACTGGGTATCAGAACACGATGGAGGTATTTACCAAGGTATGAACAAAGGCCTCCTCCACGCCAAGGGAGACTATGTCAACTTCATGAATAGCGGAGACTGTTTTCATGCGCCAGATGTTTTAGATAAGATTTTCACTTTAAACACAACTGCCGACATCATCACAGGAGCCCATGCAGGTAGCCCCCACCCTAATGTAGGCCCCAAAGGCGTCACCATGTATTCTTTGATCACAGGGGCCATTGACCATCAAGCATCATTTATTCGACGTGAGGTAGCACTCAGTCACCCTTACGACGAGAAATACAGAATTGTATCAGACTGGAAATTCTTTATTCAGACATTAGTGCTCGATAATTGCACATTCTTCTATACCGATATCATTGTCGTAGATGTAGATATGACAGGAATTAGCAACACAAACATTGCGTTAAATCATCAGGAGCGAGAATCTGTACTAAAAGAACTATTTCCAGAACGCACCTTAAAAGATTACCATCTACTTGCTTCTATACATCCCGATTTACTTGAAATAGCCCCCCGTATCAGCAAATCACAACACATACGTAAAGCAATCATCAAAATTGCACAACTTGCTTTGGCAATAAAAAACATATAAGTTATTTTATTTTTCCTAGTAAAATAGGACACCATCTGTCTAAAAGGATTATTGGATAATAACACAATCCCATGACTAGGAAGGGAATTGCGAATTTAATCCATTGAGGCAATAAGAAATCCAACAAATAAATAAGTTGTAAATTAAGACCTAATATTAATAAAGTCCCTTTGGAAAATATTACAAACATTAAGGAAGATGAAATCTTATTTGAAAAAACAAATAACAATATCGTTGTTATAATAGCGTTTATGCAAAATATAACATAAGACAATCCAAACTCATTATTTAAAATACTACATTTTCCATTAATAATTGGAAGAGCTATTGCTAATAAAAACAACGCAACAGACATCAACAAAGAAATACATGTCGGCGTCCACCTCTTTTCCTTCAAATAAAGCCCCACAGCAAAAAAGGGCATACAAGGAACAAGTCTTCCTATAAACCAACCCCTAAAAATAGTATCTACACGTACGAGATACGACTCGAGAGATACCCAAATTATCATTAACACAGACAACGGAATAAAAAACTTTCTAATATAACCACCAATTTTCACATCACCATATAACAATCTTAATGCCAATAACGCCCAAATAAACCAATCACCACAAAACAATCCACCAGGAAGACCATATCTATAATGGAAAAACCTGAAAAAAAGTTCTTTATTCAACAGAGTATCTACAGAGATTCTATCTGTTAAGCATAATATCAATAAATTTAATGATGAATAAAAAAGAACAGGTATGCCTAAAGACACAATTGTTTTCCACCATTTTCGCGGTTTGTACAAATAACCAGATATAACAAACAGAGCAGGCATATGAAATGAATATATATATATCCACAACTTCTCGTTATTAGTCCAATGTCCAACAACCATTAGAAAAATACAGAAGGTTTTTGCAACATCAATAAAACCAATCCTCGAAATTGATTTGGTACCTTCGCACTCTAGCCCATTCTCAATTTGTGCATTTCCTTTGCAGAAAGACAACTCGTTAATACTTTTGTTCATGGTCTTCTCTATTTACAATAGCATTGGCAAAACAAGAATCAAGAATGGCATATCCCTTTTCATTTATATGCATTAAATCAGAGGTATAAATACCACTTAAATCATGGTATCCCTTAGAATTCCAATCGTCAGCACGAATTACAAATACATCATGACCTATATTATATTTCATAAGAACATCTTGGAGTTCATTATTGTAATCACTTATACAATTAATATCAGAGTCAGTGAAAAACATAGAAATGCGTCTCCGAATCCTTTCTTTTAAAGAACTATTATAATATGAGTATTCTATGCCATATTTAGGAATATCCATTATGATAGGAACAATATGTCTCTCAATCAAAAAATCCAAAATCAGCTTCATGTTTTTCTTATAATAGAACTTGCCAATTTTTTGATCAGTATCATTAACGCCTATAAAAACAATACAATAATCAGGATTCCATCTTATTATATTTTTAATGGAATCATTGTAGAAAAAACCATAATAAAGCCCCTTACTTGTTAAACCACATATTCCATAATCACGTACTTGTACCTCTTGTTTGTTTATTTTATTTATCAGATTACTGATAATACATTTATGAGATTTATGTAGATATGCCCAACTGTCTCCTATGATTGCAACTCTTATAATATCATCTTTATTGGGAAACACTTTATAGCCATTTTTCTGTTCTGCAGGAGTATAATATGGAACAACAATACGCATAATGTAATAACCACTACAGATAGAAAAAAAAACAAGAAGAAGACAAAAACAAACGAGTTTTGTACAAAAGAATTTTCTAATTTTATTTTGACATTTCAAAATTTCTTTAAACATTAACGCAAGCCTAAACTGATTGTTGGCTGCCAAACAAAATTCCACACGCTGTTTCCAGCTAAATTGCTTATAATTCCATATATACCTATGGGTCTCTGGAAATATTTTCAACCACGCCCTATTATATTCCCTATTATCAAAGTTCGTGATTAATGCACATTTCATAGAGAACTTTCTAAATAATATTTCCTTCTCATATTTCTCATAATTACCCGTTTCTTTCATCAGGGTATCAATTCTTCGCGCTACTTCAATCACACTCTTAATACTATTTTCCGTATGCTGAAAAGACCCAGAATCCTCTGTGTGCCTGTAATGATATGAGGCATTCTCGATGCCAATAACTTTATGAGCATGCAAATATAATTGGAGATTGAATAAAAGATCCTCTCCTGTATCTACTCCCTGTGGAAATGTAATACCATTATCTCTAATAATACTTGTTCTCGTCAAAGACGTACAAAGAGAGGGGAATAATTTCCCATTAAGCAATCTTCTAATGTCTTCTTCTACATTTCCTGAATAGCTCTGTTTAAAAATGCTTTGCCTTGTTCCATATTCATGAGTTACATTACATCCCACAATATCTGCGTCCGTTTCCTTTGCCTTCAGATAGAGCAGTTCTAGCATATCATAATCAACCCAATCATCACTATCCACATGGATAACATATTCGCCTTTTACATGATCAATGCCTGTCTGACGAGCCACAGCTCTACCCGCATTCTTTTCTAAACAGATCAGATTTACTAGAGTTTTTTTGTCAGGATAATCCTCCAACACACTGTTTAGTATTGAGAGACTCGCATCAGTTGAAGCATCATCAACAACTACGAGCTCAACATTATCCAATGTCTGCTCCAATAAAGACCGGACACATTTCTCTATATATTTTTCTCTATTATAGATAGTTAAAATAACAGAAACTTTAGGAAAATCCATCATAAATACATCACTTTTATATTTTGAATTCTGGGAAGAATATATTCTTCAATATTGAAATCCTCATCGTCACCAATACAGCCAACCAGGCAAATAACAGTCTAAACGATAGGATTACAATGGGACGTAGAGGTGTATTATCACTAAATGATGCTATGACATGCCAATTGGGGAAGACATATTCTATCGCATGAAATGAAAAAACCACAAATGAGAAATAGCCCCACCAAATTAAAACATTCTTCAATTTTGTTGTCTTCATATCTATATGTTTGCTAATAATGTAACACAAATAGGTTCCCCCGCATGCGCCCAAATAGTCAACAATCCATAGTTTAAAAACACTATAATGAAGATCAACCGCTCCAAATATGCTTGTATTCAGCCAGAACAACATAGAAAGTGTAATTGCAATCATTTTATGAGAATCCAAGAATTCCAACACATGAAGCTGCTTCACATAATAACCAATAGCCACAAATACCACACCACATATTGAAGAGAAAAAAGATAGTGTTGTAGGCAATTCTTCATAAAAGGAAATTACAAATGGTATGCTAGAGATTGCCAACGAGACTATCATATAACGATTGGGACATACGCTCAACACTCTATTAAAAACAGTTCGAGAACCAAATAGACCCAATAAAAACCAAGCCGGTGTACCACATCCGTATAAGACATCTGCCACTATAGAAAAACTATGATTAACTCGACTCTCTTGTACAGATGCAATCAACATAATTACTATACATATAAAGAGGTATGGAACTACAAGTCTTCTAAAGTCTTTTTTCAGATGAACAATGAAAGGTTTCTGTTTGTAGAAATAGCCAGCCACAATGAAAAACAAAGGCATATGGAAAGTAGTAATGAATGAGCCTATTTCTTTCATAAACGTATGGCATATGATGACTAACAATATGCCAATACCCTTCAATATATCAAATTCAGTTAACCTCATCCTCGACTACTCATTAACATATTCAAATAAGAAACACCAGTTACAATAAGGGCTCTGAGAATCTCTTAGATTACCACGAGGTCCACGAGTCCTTCCACCTTTAAGGAATTCACCATTAATACCATAACGTATCTTGCATTTTTCTGGCGACTCTATACATTTTAATACAATAGTATTTCCGTCTATGTTAACAGACGATATGATATCTATATTATCCTTTCGGATTACATTAAAGCCATAGTTATCAACCTTATTAACATTGATTGTATCAAAACATAAAGGTGGGCATGGTACATTAAAACTAATCAGCACATCTCTTCCTTGTACTTCATACGACAAAGGCAACAAACCAACTCGTCTTTTCCCACCTCGAAGTATTTCCAAAGCAGATAGTGCTGCAAGCTTGCCAATACCTTTCTGGCCAATAGCATCTATATGGAGTGATTCATTTACGAAATCATAAGGGTATGTAGGACCACTAGCCCAAATCAGAGAATCTTCACGTATCAATTCCATCTGTGCGGTAGGAGTTTTTGCCTCTGTGCCATCATAATTGTTAGGCTTATAACGAAGGCCTTTGGTTATTGTAGAAGACTGATAACAGATGATGCGGATATTCTCTTTCTGGTGAGTTACATTTTTAATATCGGTATTCAGATCGTTATACATCCGATGAAAATACTCTTTATAATCATAGTCGGGATACTCTACAATATCTGACTCTCCTTGCATCCAGCAAACAGCGGGCACAACAAATTCCCATCCACGTTCGTTGGCCTCATTATATGCACACTGTATTTCCTTTATAAACTTAAGATAAGGAAGTGATGGTTTCATCAATTGAGCAATAGTACTCATACCTGCTCCCCCCGGAAAAATGCACAACAATGTATCATCGCCTAACTCAGGAATCATTCCCTCCGCCATTCCATAAACCGACAATTCAAAAGCTTTTTTATCGTAACGAAGAATCCTCTTTATCAATTGTTTAAAACGGCTATCACTATCGTAAAAACCAAATGAATAATCCAGTTTCTCAGTTACAATTCTGCCATTATACTTAATTCTCAATGAATCAAAGTTCGTTATTCTTGTAGCTTCCTCTCCTAAAGCATAACTCTGACCATATACAGGGATACAGACTACGACCTTATGACCATAGTTCTTTCGAGACACCTTATTATATATATAACAAGCGAGTCCTAATACACCTATTATATAAAGAAACCAAAATAACCTTTTCATGTAAGTGTATATCACATCATGTTTTTAATACTTTGCAAATATAATGTTTTTTTATAATAACACCAAACAATTAACAAAAAAAAGAGTGTAGATAATCTACACTCTTAAATAACCATATAATGCTTATTTCAATTTCAAATACCAATTCTGATTGGTCTTTCCACCAGATGTAGACCACTCTAGGAAACCTGGGAAGAGTTCATCGATTCGCTTGCTCTCATTAGAGCGTTTCAGAATGGTCTCCTCGAATACACTAATGTTTGCTCCAGCCAGATAGAAAGCAAATGGATAGTTGCCTTCACGAACGAAATACAATTTCTTTGACGGATCAGAGCAATCATCTTCCGTTCCAAAGTAACTTGTATTCATCTTTGCAGTCGGAGCCTCCATTGGGATATGAACCTCCCAGTTTTTATCACCCTCTGAACGATAAATAAACGGTTTAATCTTTGCCAATTCTGCATCCGAGTTCAATGGGGTATTGTAAATAAGTTCAAGTATATAGGTTGTTCCTAATTCGCCCTTGAAATCATTCGTCAGATAATATACATTTCCATCTTGTGTGAATGAAACCTCTTTCTCGACTGTCGAACCTTTTGCGATCTTTTTCATTTTAATCTCAGAAGGAGTTTTCTTAGTTTCCAGTGTCAATGCCAAGCCACTAGTCAGTGTTACATAATTCTGATAGGTAGTCAGATTAAAGATCTCTTTGCAAATATGATAGTCAGTCCCCACATTCAGAGCAGTCCAGACATAGTCATGCTGATAGTCGACTACAGCATCGTTCAAGTCATAGTCACCCTTTGCCGGCCACAAGTCCTCGAAAGCATAAACACCGTTAACCGTAGTCTTCTTAGGTTCCGGAGTCGGAAGTTCGTTGAATACACCAACTGGCTTCAACGCCAGAACAACGTCATCATAGTCATCGTCATTGCAAGCGTCTTCGAATGAGACGATAGCGTATTGCTGACCTTCTGCGTTCTCATAAGCGAACTTAGCAGTGCGTGCCTGGCCGTTAGGATTGGGCTTAGAATAGATACCGTTGTCAGCACTGCTCTGTCCTGCATCAGCCAGGCAATATGACAAACCATCTGTACTTGCAGCCCAAGAATTATACTGACGAGCAATTTTTGCGTCCTTTATCTCGCCCGTGTAACTGTTGTAGTAAACCTTGTTTCCGTTAGGCTTTTGCATTCCCCAGCCGTTTGATTTCAGGATGAAACCAATCTTCGTGCCAGCAGGGAAAACTGAAGTAGCGCCGCTGTAGTCACCTGAAGCAATATTCGGATAGTACATCAGTTTAACAATATCGCCTCTCTGAAGAGCAATGTTACCGTTGTACTTGTTTCCGCGAGACTTGATGAACGACGACTGGCCGTCCTGTGTGTTCGGGAAAAGCATAATGATGTTGATGTCCCGAGTAGACTTAGGTGTGTCAGTGTAATAGTAGTAGCCAATAGTGCTGTTCCAGCAAGAGTTCGAGCCGACTACAGTCACAGCTACCTCACTGCTCTGCTTGAGAGTCAAGTCATAAGACTGACGGTAACGCTGATCGCAGTGACCCTTTGCAGTCAATGCTCCGGCAATCGTCTGCTGGATTCCAGCCATCTCATCCGCATTAAATGCCAGGTTTCCTGCTTCAGCAGAAGAAATTATATAGGATGGACGTCCGGTTTCGGCGTTCCAAGAACCAAGAGGAGTATGCCAATTATTGTAGATTTGAGTATCAGTTTTGTCACCGGTCTGCCAATCAACGATGTTAGACAACATATAAAGTGTCTCAAGACTTGTTGTCTGACCCGAATCACCGCTTCGAGTCATCGCACGTGCTTGTGCTGGAGCGTTGTATGCGGTAGCAGAGACTGAAGCTATGCCGTTCGTAACGTCACACTCCAACAGCTGTTCGCCGACAAAGAAGTTTCCTGTATAGATATAGAGGTGCTCAGCGTAAGAGGGAAGTTTGATGCGCTGAGAGAATTTTCCTGTCGGATCAGTATAGGCTGAATAAACCGGCTGTATGTTATCCATCAACACGGGTTCAACGTCATCTGAGAGAGGATTCGCAGCATAGATGTCGAAGTACACACATCCTGACAGACAAGAAGAGTAGTCGACATTGAGTTGAACATCCTGAATTGTTGAGAAATCAAACGAATTTGGAACCTTCGTTGTAATGTTTGGTTCTGGATTTGGAGTTGGCTCTGGTTCCACACCATCAAAGCCCTTAACACAGCTGGATAGTAATACTAATCCTAAAACTGCAATTGCAAATAATTTTTTCATAAGCGTCAAAATTTAATCGATTAAATAATATTTTGGGCAAAGGTACGAAATAATCCGGTTCAACAAGAAGAAAATTACTACAAATAGCCCAGAATTAACATTTATTTAGTTAATCTGCGATTTTTCTATGCAATTTCAGCAAAATATCATTTTATGTCATTTTGAAAAGTAGTTAGATATCATTTGAAATCAAGTTACTTTTCAATTGAAAACAAGTTACTTTTCAATCATAATCAATTTGATTCTTATCCGGAATCAAATTGATTATGGATGGTATTCAATAGGCTACTGCCACTCCTCATGTATTTCGGTGATTACCTGGGGCAAACGTTTGGCTCCAAAATAATATCTAAGCCATTTAAGAATAGTCTCATCAGGCCAGTTTTCAATGCCTACGCGTCGAGACATATGCCTTATCAGCTTGATTTGCACAAAGAAGTCTACTGCATCACAAGCCGTAGTCTTGCTAACGTTATATTTTTGACTATAGTGATAAACACATTCACCAAAATAGTATTGGTGGAGATCTTTATTATCAAGTATATGGTTAATTATTTCGACTACTCTATTGACAGCCTCTTCATTGGCTTCTACATGGAACTTGGGAACGTTGCCTGCCAGAAGAACATGCATATCGATGCCGTTCTTGTGCTGGCGCTGATTCTCGGAGATTTTGTCGCGATCGTTATCGTTGGCTAGTGCGTTGGCCTTACAATCGAATATCTCGCAGGGAATTGCAGGTTCTTCAATAACCTGATTCTCAGTAGGCGTAAAGCGGTCGCCCACCAAGGGCGACATAAAGGCCTCTAGCTGATTAGTCCCCCGATTACGGACGATACGGAAGGCTCCCGCCTTCTCTACAAGTTCGGATAATTCCGAATCTTGCTTAAAGCCAAGCGCTTTGCGCAGTTTGTTGAAGTGCAAACGCGTATAGGCCAGTGTCACTTCGTCCATATACTCGTAGGCCCCATCAAAGAGGTACTTAATCTTACCTATCTCTGACCATGTCAGTTTGTGAGCGCGCCAGTGTCGATTGTAGCTGCGGGCGCTCGTGGCAGCCATTACAATGTCATTCTTATGTCTCATTTGATTAATTTATTTTTTATCGGCGTGTCCCATACAGGCACGCCCGTAAATTAATTTATTAATTTAATTTATAAGGCCCTATTTATATGGATAGGGCCTATATGTAATATAGGCTTTAAAGAGATGTTCGGAATTTCCCGAAGGTTACCTTTTCATATGCAAAGGTACACATTTTTACCGACATAGCCAAATAAATCTTTGTAAATTTGGAGAATTCAGCAAAAAGGTTTAATTTTGCAGCGCTATGATTAATTATATAAGGTTACTCCGTCCGCTACAGTGGCTCAAAAACGTGTTTGTGTTTGCGCCTATATTCTTCAGCAATAACCTGCTGAAGGCAGAGTTCTTTTGGCCAACACTTGTGATGTTTGCTTCATTCTGTCTGATATCAAGTTCGATATATTGCTTCAACGATCTGAAGGATGTTGAAGCGGATCGCCAGCATCCCAAGAAGTGTAAGCGCCCGATTGCATCAGGCAAGGTGTCTGTGATGGGCGGATATACTATGATGATATTGTGTACCATTGGTGCTTTGGTTCTAATACCACTATCTAATAGCGTAAATACACCTTATCTATATATGATAGTAATCGGGTATTGGCTGATGAATATCGCTTATTGCCTTAAGCTGAAGCAGTTTGCCATACTCGATGTGTCGATTAT
>Ga0247608_10004413_pt1 | contig 15779 bp, 11 predicted proteins | sample 176DNAGHGlowgp2_FD_193490 | JGI IMG/M metagenome (GOLD analysis project Ga0247608, IMG submission 193490) | Sheep rumen microbial communities from Palmerston North, Manawatu-Wanganui, New Zealand - 1766 DNA GHGlow gp2 | ecosystem: Host-associated > Mammals > Digestive system > Stomach > Rumen ... | reverse complement strand
AGCTTCATGTATTCCAAAAATCATGCATCCACCCCATGTTCCACTTAAATGTAAAATTAAGTCCATCGTCTTCAATAGGCGCAGTGATCTTGGGCCATGCTGTTGATTCCTCAGCGATCATAAGCACTTCAGGGTAGGTTCCTCTTACTACACTATTAAGGTGTTTGAAGAATTCGATCGCCTCGTAATTTTTGTTTCCACCGTCCTTATTAGGCACCCACTGACCGTCTCTCTTGCCATAGTCAAGATACAGCATTGATGCGACCGCATCTACTCTGAGACCGTCTACATGGAATTCTTTTATCCAGAAAAGTGCATTAGCAATAAGGAAGTTCTTTACTTCATTCTTGGAAAGATTGAAAATCTTTGTTCCCCAGTCAGGATGCTCACCCTTCCTCGGGTCCGGATCCTCGTAAATGCAGGTTCCGTCAAAACAGCCAAGACCAAACTCGTCAGGGCAGAAATGAGCGGGTACCCAGTCAAGGATAACACCGATGTTATTTTTATGAAGCAGATTTACAAGGTACATAAAGTCAGTAGGCTCGCCGTATCTTGCTGTAGGCGCATAGTATCCTGTTACCTGATATCCCCATGATCCGTCAAAAGGATGCTCAGCAATGCCTATGAGCTCCACATGTGTATACTTCATTTCCTTTAGATACTCAACAATCCTGTCAGCGAACTGTCTGTATGTATAGAAGCCATCCTCTGTTCCGTCGGGATGCTTCATCCAGGAACCTATATGACATTCATAAATTGCAAGAGGCTGTCTGTTTATGTCTTTGCCCTTGATGCTCTCATACCACTTGCTATCGCTCCATTTAAATTTAGAAAGATCTGTTGTTCTTGAAGCATTGCCCGGGCGAAGCTCAGCATAATTGGCATACGGATCTGCCTTGTAGAGCTTTCTTCCATCCTGCGTAGTAATAAGATACTTATAGAGTTCTCCGGTTCCAACTCCCGGAATAAAAAGATGATATATTCCAATCTCACCGCTTCTTTCCATCTTGTGAGATGTCTCATCCCAGCCATTGAAGGATCCAATAACGTGAACCTCAGCTGCATTTGGTGCCCAGACAGCGAAATACATTCCCTTAACACCATTCTCCTCAGAAACATGCGCACCGAGTTTTTTGTATATATCATAGTGAGTTCCCTGTCCAAAAAGATACTCATCTGCTTCAGAAATAAATACTGTCTGCCCCATAAAAAATTCCCCTTCGTAATAAGATTATGTAAAAATTTAATTTTAGTATACCACTCTTTTAGTGAAGAAAATCTTTTTCTCTGAGAATGATCATGTCTTCCTCATTAAAACGTTTTCTTAAAAGTACATCAACGACATGTCCTATGGACCTCTTATTTGCATAATAGATCGCATCGTCAACCATGTCCCTTACTTCTTTTACCGTAACCTCGTGATCAAGTGTCTGTCTCTCTGCAATCTTCTGGTGAAGTGCAAGGATTCCGAGGTTATCGATAACATGCTCTTTTTCAATGGCATACTGTTTTGCATAGGCCACAAGAGAGTCGTCGTCAAGCGCTTCTATATCTACTCTTACATTGAAACACTTTTTAAGCTCCGGATACTTATCAAGCAGCCTATCGATGTCGTCCTTGGTATCTTCTATAACTACTATGTATCCTTTGTTCTCATTCTGCAAAAGTTTAAGCAGCGTCTTAACAGTTGCTTCTTTAAGGTCTGCTGCACGTCTTATAATAAGCGCGCCGTTTACTATCTTGTCAAAAATAGGGCTTACCGTTCTCTTATTAAGAGTTATAGCAGATATCATTGCAACCTTACCTGAGAAATTGGAATCTGTTGCCTGTGCTGCCTTGATAAGTCCCTTAGCAAGATTAACGGTTCCCGCACCCTCTTCGCCGGTAACTATCGCATTATTGGTATATGCAGCCATACTGAGGTTGTCTATTGCCTCAATGATCTGCTTTCTGCTCTTTCTGTGATGAATATAAGGTCCGAAAAGTTCCTTTTCTTCAGGTGTCATGACACGGACTCTGTCTTCCATGCCCTTATCTTCCTCTGAATCCTCATCTTCTTCGGAAGGTACTTTTTTCTTTTCTTCCTTTATCTTGGTATCAACAGCTTTAGCTTCATCTTTGGATTCGTCTGTTGTTATCTCTTCTTCTGAAGATTCTTCTGAAACCTCTTTAGATTCATCTTCAGCAGTCTCTTTATCATCTACATCTTCTACATCTTCTGAATCATCTGTATCTTCTTTGATATCTGTTTCTGCTTCAGTTTCTTCTTCGGATTTATTTTCTTCAGAAGCGAGCTTCTCTTCAACTGCCTCTGCATCAATGTCAGCAGTCTCACCAAGATCTATCTCAGGTTTTAATTCCTGTGCAGGCTCAGAAACATCTACAGCTTCCTCAGAATTGGATGCCCACTCTTCTTCCTGCTCTGAGCTGTCCACAGTCTGCGCTAAGTCCAGATCACTTCCTGTAAGCTGTACCATGGAAGTAGTATTCTGAAGGTCAAGCGCTGCTCTTATCTCATCATCGGGTTCTTCATTAAGAAGAGGCTCTGTAAGATTTTCATCGAAATCTTTGAAAAGCTCACCGGTTTCAGAAGCTACGAGCTTTTTAACATTTCTTAGCTGCTTTTCTTTTTGGGATTGCTTAAAAGACTCCCAATCCTTCATAAACTCACTTATGCTTATCTGACCTGTTATCTGATCATCAACCTGCTTCTTTTCATCGATAGCCATACTGATCTGACCATCATATTCCTGAGAGAGCATCTTATCGAAATGGCTGTTAATCTGATATCTCGCATTCGGCCTGATGACAGCACCGGGAACCTCATCCTGAAGAGGTTCATCCATAAAGACAGCTCCCTTGTACATTGCATGCTCATTCATAGTGCTCTGCGCAAGGTCTGCAACTATCTCTTTATCTTTAAGCTCTTCAGATAGCGGGGTCTTTGGTGCCTTTATCTCTTCCTTGACAGTAGATGCTTTTTCCTCTGCTTCTTTAGCCTCTTTAAGAGCATCGATACTTTTTCTCGCCGCTTCAACGCCCATTCTTATCTCCTGGACGCCCCATACCTTGGTATCAGCATCATGGATATCCTCAGAAATGACATCTTCTGTCTCTTTTGTGGTCTCATCCTGCATATGAGCTTCATCATCTTCTGCTGGTGTAATCTGAGCCTCATTATCTTCCTGCGGCATTTCATAAGATTCTGATGTACTGCCTGTATCATCTATATTATCTTCAATTACTGATTCGGAAGAATAAGAAACACCTGCGCTTTCAGCAGTATCTTCTGCAGCAAATTCTCCGGTAGGCTCCGTAGCAAAAGAAGACTGATCTTCATAAGCTGTATCATCTTCTACGCTTGGACCGTTAGCATCTGCAAAAAGAGCAGCTTCGGGACTGTTATTTAAAACTTCTTTTAAATTGGCTGCAATTTCCTTTTGCAGGTCCATTGTGTTGTAGTTATTTACATTGACAGTCGGTACTTCATAATCTGATGCGCCATCCTGCGCAGGTTCCGCATCATTGTAGTACTGAGTAGTCTGATAAGAATTATCTGCACTTTCTTTGGCAAGATCCCCTGCTTCGAAATTCTCCGGAATCGGAGGAATCTCCTTGGTAGGTGTTTTCCCTGAGAGGGGCATATCAACTCCCCTTGTTGCCTTTTCAGGTTCAGGAGCATTTAATCTGCCAGAAACCTCCGCCTTATATTTTTGATAAACTGCCTTCTGTTCAGGTGATAAAGGTTCATGCAAAGCTTTCAGTTCGAGAGCTTTTATAACATATCTTCCCTCTCTCATGTATAAGAAAAGCTCGTCGCATTCCTCAATACATTCAGTTGTAAGTCCTACTCTGTGATATAAGTATGCCAGCTCGTATGCCCACTTTTCGTTGTAGTCATGCTTTTTATACTCTTCGAGCACAGCTATTCTCTCCTCGAGGCTGACCTCCTGAGCTTCGTAGAGTTTGTACTGAAGTATATATCTTGCTGTATTTCTGGGAGCGAGTCTTACGAATTCCTTATAATATTCGATAGCCTGCACAAATTCGCCCATGGCGATTGCAAGCTCACAAAGAGAATAGACTATTTCTCTTCTGGTTGGGCTTCTGTCATAGGCAAGGAGAAGAATATCCCTGCTCTCTTCAAGTCTTCTGTTTACTTTATATAAATCGCTTATGGCACAAAGCATACCGACACTTTTAACTCTCTTCCAGTCAATTGTGTCGGCTATCCGTACCGCTTCTTCAAATCTATGTTCCCGCATCAGGTTTTTTATTTCGTCTGCGCGAATTTTATATTCAGTTTTATCCAAAATCTTGTCCCCTTAACTATTTCCATACTATATCTAGTGTAAGTTTAGCATACGGCACTAGTGATGTCAAAAAATGCATTGCCAAAAAGCCGCATAAATACTAACTTTTTTGAAGATGTGCAATTTATTTTTCATGTGTTATACTGACGATGGATTGGAGATAGATATGATATTTGAAACACATGCGCATTATGATGACGAAGCCTTTGATGAAGACAGGGATTTACTCCTTTCTTCTATGGCAAAGAACAATATTGGAACAATAGTAAATGCAACCTCTTCAAAAAAGACGGTTGAAACTTCTATTGAGCTTACCAAAAAATACCCTTTTATATACACAACCGTAGGTGTTCATCCAAGCGACTGTGCAGAAATGGATGATGATGAGCTTAAATGGCTTGAAGATAAGCTTTGCTACGAAAAAGCTCTTGCAGTTGGCGAGATAGGCCTTGACTATCATTATGACGAACCTTCAAAAGAAATTCAGAAAAAATGGTTCGAAGCTCAGATAGAAATGGCCAGAAAAGCCTCAAAGCCTCTTATTATCCACTCAAGAGATGCTGCAAAAGATACTCTTGATATAATGAAGGCACTTCATACCGAGGAAATTGGTGGAGATATCCACTGTTTTTCCTATTCAGTCGAAATTGCCAAAGAATATTTAAATATGGGATTCTACATAGGCGTAGGTGGAGTCATTACTTTTAAAAACGGAAAAAAACTCCGCGAAGTCGTAGAATATGCACCTATAGAGCAGATTGTTCTCGAGACCGATTCTCCTTACCTCTCCCCTGAACCCTTCAGAGGAAAGAGAAATTCTTCACTTAATCTGCCATATGTGGCTGACAAGATTGCAGAGATCAAGAATATGTCCGTTGATGATGTAATAGATATCACTACGTCTAATGCCAAAAAGCTCTACAAGCTGTAAATGCTAAAGGGCTGGTAAATACACAATTGCTGAGGATGATAGAGTATTTTATCGAATATTCAATCTATGAAGTAAATGTTTTTATGGCGTAATTATAATATATAAAAAGCTCCGATCAGATTGTCCATTCTATATGGACTATATCTATCGGAGCTTTTTATTTTATCCTTGAAACAGTTCTTTGTTCCCTCTATCATATTCCGCATTATTACTTATTTCCTCTTCCTCAATGCTTGAAAGCGCATATTCAAGGCATTGTATAACCACTTTATTTGCTGATGTATTATGATTTTTCGCCAGTTCTTCTAAGGTTTCAGTCATTTCTTTTGGGATGCGGAATGTCTTTGTTATATAATTTTCGTATTCATTTCTAATTTTGAACATACAATTCTCTTCTTAGTGCAAATCCCCCGCCACGAGGGCAGGGGACCTGCGTTGAAAGGTTTTATGATGAAGTCTTTATATCATTATTTCTTGTAAACAATCTTAACGTTCTTGTTTACTTTTCTAGCTGCTGCAGCAATCTTCTTAGCAACCTTAGATGTCTTCTTAACGCCCTTGATTGTTACTTTCTTAAGATTCTTAGCGCCCTTGAATGCATTCTTGTTAACCTTCTTGATGTTCTTTGCATTGATAGTAACGTTCTTTACGTTCTTTCCTGTGATAGCTTTCTTTGCAAGTTCTACTACAGGATAATCAACACCATTAACCTTGACTGTTGCGCCAATCTTTACAGACTTCTTGTTTTCTGTTTCTGTTATGATTACGCCCTTGCCATCAGAAGTAGCCTTAACAGCTGTTCCATCTTCTGTCTTTCCAGTTTCGCTTGGCTGGAGGCCTCTTGTATTATAAGCTGCCTGAGCCTGTGCGATCTTATCTGTAGCTGCCTTAAGGTCTGCATCTGTAGCACCAAGTGCTTTAGCTGCTGCTACTGCATCGTTAGCTGCCTTTATGTTAGCTTCGGTAGGTGCTGCTACAGCTGCATCTGCTGCCTTATTTGCTGCTGCGATTGCTTCTTCCTTTTTAACTTCTGTTACTTTAGTATCAGCTTCCTTATAAGCCTTCTCTGCATCTGCAACTGCTTCTTCAGCATTGGCTACTGCTTCTCTTGCATCTTCAAGACTTGTGTATGCATCAGCAACTTTATCTTTTGCTTCAGCACTCTTTGCACCTGCTGCATCTGCTGCATCATAAGCTGCAAGTGCTGCTGCATATGCACCCTGTGCTTCCTTAAGATTACTCTGTGCAGCTTCAAGAGCTTCTTTTGCTGCTGCAAGATTCTGTTCTGTAGGCTCATCTACTGTAGCTTCTGCAAGCTTAGAAGCCTCTGCTGCAGCTTTCATAGCATAACCAGCTGAATCCACTGCATCACCTGCATTAGTTATTGCTGTTTCTGCAAGGTCAAGTGCGCCTGTTGCTGCCAGAACCTGAGGAATCGTTACTGTTATTGTATATGTTGTAACAACACTACCATCACTAATCTTATATGTTCCTGTAACTTCTGCATTTATACCTTCTGCAAGAGCAGTTATAATACCATCTTCTACCTTTACAAGTGATTCTCCGGATGTTACTTTCCAATCCATATCACTTGTAACTTCAGTGCTGCCAAATGTTGCAGTAATAATTCTTGCCTCTGCTACTTCCATATTGGGTACTGTAATTGGATAAATATTATTCTGAACTTGGCCGAATACAGCATTTTCATCATTTATATCTGCTTCAAATGTATCTGCCTTAACTGTAAGGTTTACAACTATAGCCTGGTCTCCGTCATCATATGATTCCTGATCTTCCCAGAAATTAACCTCGACTGCTCCTGTTGCTGTACCTGTTACAGTTATTACATTACCATTTAGTGTTACAGCTGAAGCTGCTGTTGATGCAGGATCAACTTTCCATATTCCTGTATCTGAAATGTCAACTATATTTCCTGCTTCATCTTCATACTCTGCCCAGAGAGTAGCTGACTGGCCATAATAAAGCTCCTCATCTGCCGGTCCTACTTTTATTTCTTTCTCGTACGGGGAAGCTGCTATTGTTATTGTTGCAAACGATTCACCATCAAGATAAGCTCCTATTACTGCTAAATTATCTGTTAAATTTGAAGCTCCTTCCTGTATAGTCACAAGACCCGTAGTACTATTTATAATTGCTACGTTCTGATTTGATGACTTATAGGTAACTGTTCCATCAAATGGAGCTCCTGTTGATTTTGCAACAGAAAGTGTAGCTGTCTGATTGTCATATAATTTTAGATAATTTGTTCCAGTCCATGTGTCGTCAGATGTACTACTCCATACATAAGTCAATTTCTTAGCAGTAACGCTGGCTGTCTTCGTATAAGTTACACCATCTACCTTATATGTAGCTGTTATAGTAACAGGTGTGTTATCACTAACTGTTTTAGCTGTAAGTGTTCCATCAGAAGCAACTGCTATAGCATTTGCATTTGATGATTTCCACGTTACCTGGCCTTGATATGCTATACCACCATAATAAAGCATAGCTGTTGCAGTTTCGCCTGCTTCTAAAGCACTAACAGTTTCCCCGTTATCATCAACAATACCAAGAGTAAATACTTTTTCTGCCTCAGGATTAACTGTTACTGTATATGCAGTCTTGTATGCAAGATCATCATTTAAGCTGTAGACAGCATCTACTTCTGCATTTGTAGTAGCACTAATACCCTTTATAAGTCCTTTAGATGAAATTGTAATTCCTTCCTCTTCTTCATCTGCAAGTGACCATGTAACTCCATTTGATACTGCTTTATTATCTTTGTATAAAGTAAGCTGTACTGTATCTCCAATGTCGATAGCGCTTGAAGTCTCCATATTCTCGTCATACACATAAATATCACTATCATCAGCTACTACATTAAAGTCGTACTCTGCTTTCTCTTCATTCTCATCAAAATCGCCTTGGCCATCAGAATCAGCAAATGCTACTACTTTATAAGCAGCTGCTTCTGCTGTACCAGCAGTAATAGTTGCCGTTTCTGTATATGTTGTTTCTCCTGTAACCGAAGTTCCAGGGGTTATATTAAAAGCACCAACATTTACTTCAGCTCCATCTGAGTCAAGAATTGTCCATGCAATATCTTTTTGTCCGGTAGTGTAGCCGTAAGTCTCTGTAGCTGTAAGATGTAGTCCAGTACTACCATTTCCAGTAACACTAGTTGCAAGAGCAGCATCAGGAATATTCTTTACATTATATTCTCCCTCAATAGCCATATCAGTAATTGAGGAATCTGCAATAGTAAAGTTAGTGGATGCTATTGCTGTAAGGCCTGTAATATCTCCCGGATCAGTAAATGCAGTCTCTCCACTGTACAATGAATATTTGATTGTTCCGGATTCTGTATTATTGCCTGCAGATACACTATCTTCTAATGTAATTCCGCCTGCTGCACCTTGGGCAGCATCTACAAACGCTACATCATCACCTACCCATTTATACAATCCAAAATAAGCGTCAGTGCTTACAGCTGTTGGATCAGTATATATCACGGAATACTCTACACCAGTATAAGTCTTTGCATCGTCATCACTATCATCTTCATTAATGAAAGTCCATCCACTCTCACTCGGAGCTGCAAATGCTGTCATGGGCATAAGAGCACCCATATTTGCAACTGTCAGCGTAGTTGCAAGAGCTCCTGTCAGAACTCTTCCATGTAGTTTCCTCATAGAAAATTTTCTCCCTTCATAAAAAAGTTTCTTCTCAAGACATAAAATCAAAAGAACTACTGGCTCTAACATCTGGCCAAATGTCAGGTTGCCACAAAACTTATCCCGGGATAAGATGCCAAAAGAAAAGCTCAGGTATAAGCATGCGTCAACACTTATACCCGAGCTTTAAACTCTCGCGCATATATTTAGATAGCTCAGCAACACAAGGTAAGCCACTTGATAAAGCCTAGCTTTTATTATAAAATGGCTATGCGTGTATCGCAGAGAAATCTGTAAGGTGTGGTACTACTGATACCATGCCCTGTCTGGCGAGGTTGCCGCCTCGTCAGATGGTACACCGTCATTATTCTCTTGACATCTTAGTTGAATTCTAACACGTTGATTTCCTTATCGCAACTGATTATATCTTAAAATATAATAAACTTTCAATTTATTTGTCTTTTAATAATATATTAATTTGCAAGATAAACCGCCTAAATTATCAGCATAAATACTAACTATTTAAGATGTGCATTTCATTTTCATGTGGTATACTGACGATGGATTGGAGAATGAAAATATGGCTACACTTGGATGCGCTTCTGAAACTAAGAAGGTAATTGAAAAATATAATTTAAGTATACAAAAAAAGTTCGGACAAAATTTCTTAATAGATGACTCTGTTCTATCTAAAACTGTTGAAGCAGCGAAAGTTACAAAAGAAGATACTGTTCTTGAAATAGGTCCCGGAATCGGAACTATGACACAGTACATTGCAGATAGTGCAGGAAAAGTAATTGCTGTAGAAATTGACAGAATGCTTATACCAATTCTTGAGGACACACTCTCAAGCTATGACAATGTCAAAGTGATAAATCAGGATATTCTCAAAGTAGATATAGAAAAGATAGTTCAGGAAGAAAATGGAGGAAGACCTATTAAAGTAGTGGCAAATCTGCCCTATTACATTACTACCCCCATATTAATGAGGCTACTTGAAAGCGAACTTCCTATTGAAAGTATTACTGTTATGGTACAAAAAGAAGTTGCCGACAGGATGGCCGAAAAGCCCGGATCTAAGGATTATGGTGCTTTATCACTTGCAGTACAGTATTATACAAATCCCACTATGGTTCAAATAGTTCCTCCGAGCTGCTTTATACCACAGCCCGGAGTTGATTCTGCTGTTATTCATCTTGCATGTCATAAAGAGGCACCTGTCAAAACAGTTGATTCTAAATTTATGTTTGCAATAATAAGAGGCGCTTTTGCACAGAGAAGGAAGACTCTTTCAAATGGTATTACCAACGCAAATCTTGGTATAACCAGAGATCAGGTGGTTTTGTGCCTTGAAAAAATGGGTCTTGATCCCTCAATAAGAGGCGAAAAACTAAGCCTTGAGGAATTTGCCACTCTTTCAATCCTTCTCTATGAGTTTACTCACTGATTTTTCTGATAGGTAGAATTACTAAAGATTCAGCTCCGAAAGCACTATCTTACCTTCTCTGATGGTTTCGGGAACAAGTATTATTCTTTGATTGGATGATCCTCTGAATTTAAGAGAGATATCTTTAAGAGACAAAACAAATTCTCCATCCACAAGTACATCTATCAGGTTTAAAATAGCGGCGGTATCTTCCGAATGACATCTTTTATTGTTCTCATCATTAAGTTCTTCCCATGTGTAACCTGAATAAATCCAGATTGTTTTATTTGGAACTTCCTTCTTTACTCTCTCAAGAAAAGGTCGTACAACCTTTTGGTTTACTACTTCCATTGGTTCTCCACCAAGGACAGTAAGTCCCGTAACATATGCAGGGCGCAGAGAATCTATGATCTCATCTTCCACTTCTTTTGTGAAAGGCTTTCCATAATTAAAATCCCATGTATCTGCATTAAAACATCCGTCGCAGTGATGCGTACATCCAGATACAAATAGTGAAGTCCTAACTCCAGTGCCGTTAGCTATATCCGTTGTCTTTATTTCTCCGTAATTCATATTCTCTCTCCATATTATATGTACAAATAAGGAGCTACCTTACGATAGCCCCTTTTCCCCATTTTATATACCATTTTCTCCCATCGATCATGGAAATCTCCGTTAATTTGCCGAGTACTACGGAGATCACATTTCCATATTAAAGATGAAGTACTCTCTCTTTTATTTCCTGCGTTCTACCCTGATTCCAATACTGGGTTCCGATGTAACCGCAGGTACGTCTTGCGACATTCATTTTGCTCTGATCGGTGTTACCGCAATTAGGGCATTTCCAAATAAGCTTACCGTCTGTGTCGGTTTCGATTTGAATTTCTCCATTGTATCCACAACACTGACAATAGTCGCTCTTAGTATTAAGCTCTGCATACATGATGTTCTCATATATGTACTGCATAACCGCAAGAACAGCCTCGATGTTGTTGTTCATGTTCGGAACTTCAACATAGCTTATTGCTCCTCCCGGAGAAAGTGCCTGGAACTCAGACTCAAATTTAAGCTTTGTAAATGCATCGATCTTCTCGGTTACATGAACGTGATAGCTGTTTGTTATGTAGTTTTTATCAGTAACGCCTTCGATAATACCAAATCTCTTCTGGAGAGCTCTTGCAAACTTATAGGTTGTTGACTCAAGAGGTGTTCCGTACAAACTAAACGAAATGTTGGTCTCTTCTCTCCATTTAGCACATTTATCATTCATAAACTGCATTACACGAAGTGCGAAATCTTTTCCTGCAGGATCGGTATGTGTTACACCCTTCATGAACTTGGTACACTCGCAAAGTCCGGCATATCCAAGTGATATTGTTGAATAATTGCCATAAAGGAGCTTATCGATTGTCTCGCCCTTCTTAAGTCTGGCAAGAGCACCGAACTGCCACAAAATAGGAGCTACATCTGAAGGAGTGCCAAGAAGCCTGTTGTGTCTGCACATAAGAGCACGCTTACAAAGCTCTGTTCTCTCTTCCATAATCTCCCAGAACTTTGCCTCATCTCCGCCGGATGAACAAGCTGCATCAACAAGGTTTAATGTTACAACACCCTGATTGAATCTTCCGTAGTATTTATGGTCGCCTTCATGATAGTTCTGAGCATTTGCAATATTGCCCTTGTTGCAAAGACCCTCTTTAACGTCTTCGCTATCAACTGTAAGGAAGCTTCTGCATCCCATGCAGGGATATACATCACCTGATTTGTATTCCTTCATCTTCTTTGCAGAAATATAATCTGGAACCATTCTCTTTGCAGTACACTTTGCAGCGAGCTGAGTAAGATACCAATAACGTGTTCCCTCGTGGATATTGTCCTCATCAAGAACATATATAAGCTTAGGGAATGCAGGTGTAATGTAAACACCCTTCTCATTCTTAACACCTATTATGCGCTGCTTGAGCATCTCCTCGATAACAAGCGCAAGGTCTTCTCTTATCTGTCCCTCAGGTACTTCGTCAAGATACATAAATACAGTGATGAATGGTGCCTGGCCGTTTGTGGTCATAAGTGTTATTACCTGATACTGAATGACCTGAACACCTCTCTCAATTTCCTTGCGGACACGCATCTCAGCGATTTCATTTATCTGATCGTCTGTTGCATCCATCTTGGCATCGATGAATTCCTGACGAACCTCTTTTCTGAATTTCTGACGGCTGACATCTACAAAAGGTACAAGATGTGAAAGAGTGATGCTCTGTCCGCCATACTGAGAGCTTGCAATCTGGGCTATAGCCTGTGTTGCAATGTTACATGCTGTTGAAAAGCTCTTGGGACGTTCGATCATTGTCTCAGAAATAACAGTTCCGTTCTGAAGCATATCCTCAAGGTTTACAAGACAGCAATTGTGCATATGCTGAGCAAAATAATCCGAATCGTGGAAATGGATTATTCCATCCTTATGAGCCTTGACCACATCCTCAGGAAGAAGGAATCTGCGTGTGATATCACGGCTGACCTCTCCTGCCATGTAGTCTCTCTGAACACTGTTTACAGTGGGGTTCTTATTTGAATTTTCCTGTTTTACTTCTTCGTTGCTGCACTCGATGAGAGACATGATCTGCTCATCTGTGGTATTGGACTTACGCACCAGTGCATGACGATAGCGGTATGTAATGTATTTGCGGGCTACCTCAAACTTGCCGGAATTCATAAGGCCGTCCTCGACCATATCCTGAATTTCCTCAACGTTTGCAGCTCTTGTAAGAAGGCCGCACTTATCCTCAACCTGAGCCTCAATTTCTTTAATCTGCTCCATGGATAAGCTCTGGTCAGGAGTCACTTCCTTATTTGCTTTCTCGATGGCAGCCAAAATCTTGGAACCATCAAAAGTAACTTCTTTACCGCTTCTCTTGATAATCTTCACTGGATAACCCCTCTCTTTTCTTCTTACTATTATTTATTAAGTGCCCCTCACACGTCACATATATCTTTAGATAGATAGTAGCCACCAGAAACTATATCTTGTGGCTACAATTAAATGATAATACATTATATGGTATAAATCAAGTAACAATTTATCGTCACTTTATTTTCCGCACATATTCAAGGCGACTCAGCATTGAAGCTATTTTTAAAAGACTCTTGTTATCCGTAATTTCGTTTCCGGACTCGTAGTATGTTGTATTATATCCAACCACTATATCTTGTGGTTGATCAAAAACAAGCTCTTTGTCTTCTTCCGATATCTCAAGACCAAGCACATCCCCAAGATGGCGTATTGTACCATAATTTCCATCGATCAGGTGGATTTTTTTGCCCAGTAATTCTCTGTACATTGGTTTAAAGTAGTTAAAGTGCGTACACCCAAGCACCAGAGCATCATATTTATCCGCATCAAAATCTTTGAATTTGTCAGTTAAATATTTTCTTACTTCCTCAGTATCGTACTCGCATCTCTCGGCAAAGGTTACAAGCTGAGGCATTTCAAGAAGATCTACGCTGTGATCCTTATCAACTCTGACTAGAAGATTCTTAAGCTTCTTCTCCCTTATTGTTACAGGAGTTGCCATAACCAGAACTCTTTTATCGTCGTCCTCTTTATTCTCAACAGCCGGCTTCACAGCGGGTTCCATTCCTATTATAGGAAGCTGATATTTTTTCCTCATCTCTGCTACTGCAACACTTGTCGCAGTATTACAGGCAATGACAACACTGTCCACCTTTTTATCTATGAAAAATCTGATGATATCATCTACATACGAAAGAATCTGTTCCTCTGTCTTAAGACCGTAGGGAACATGCTGTGTATCTGCATAAAATATGTATTCCTGTCCCGGAAGAAGGTGAAATGCTTCATTAAGCACTGACAGTCCGCCTATTCCGGAATCTAAAATTCCTATTTTCATAAACTTCCTCATTGATGTATATTAAATATTGTAAGTTTGTAAAGGATGAACCTGTAATGAACGATTCTTATATTAATGAATTAAAAAAAATATATGATGACAAAAAAGTAAGCCCTTTTATCCAGGAGGTCTGTGAATACTTTGCCACCAGACAGGAATATAACGATGAATCCTACACTCAGGAAATCGAGCCCAAGGAAATCGTCGAACCTGTCTATACTCTTTTCATGCTTCAACGAAGAGAGCTCATTCTGGATGAGCTTTCCTACGTAAGAAAGCGCTATCCAAACCTTTTTTCATACGTGGAGCCCCTCTATGAGAACATACTCGTACACATGGATATGCGTTCCCTTGAAGAAGAGAACGCATTAAGGCTTAGCATGGCTATAGATAATAAAGTGTCTTCATCGGACATTTCCGCAAAAGTGGAAACTCTTACCGATTCCTGCGAAGACTTAACTGAAGCACTTGATAAATTCTACAGCTATCTACATTCATTTTCATAATGTATCTATTCTTTTACAGTAAGATATTTCATCGCACAGTAGAGGCGTTGACCCTCGTATTCGACCTGGGCCCAGTCGCCGTTATCGCTGAGCGCAACCCTCTTAAGCTCCGTTCCGGCAGGTACATTGGTCACGATAAAAGAGTCGCTGGCAGTACTTGGTGTTGATCGCAGGTTTAGCTGAACCGTAGTCACCACCGTGTCATCCATTGCAGAATAGCCCTCTACTTCTCCGACAGAAACCGTTTTTACTTCATCAGGGTCCTTTCCAAAAATATTATCAAGGACTTTCTCTTTAAAAATAATTCCCAAAAGAAGCAGTATTATTATTCCGGTCGCTATAGAAGCAATTCTCACGACAAAATAAGGATTTATGCCTGTACTTTTTGAGTCATCTTCATCAAACCAGTCATCATCCCTGTCGTCTTCCGGTTTTTTACGGATTCTTTTTTCAGACTTAATTTCAGCCTTTTTTTCAGCCTTTTTCTTAGTTTCTGCGGCTTTATAATCGTCAGGCTCTTTTTCTTTCTTATCTAAATCATTATCTTCCGGGAGCTTCACCTCGAAATCATCGTCAAAGAAATAGTCATCAGAATCCTTGTCGATGTTCTCCCTTTCTTTCTCCATCTTCTCATGCTGAGTTCTATAATATTCTTCTCTTTCACTGGCACTTAAAAAATCAAGAGGATCCTGAATCTCAATGTCCATCTCCTCAGTATTTTGCCTCTCAAGGTTTACCTTTTTTCTGTAGTCATTGAAACTTCTAATATTATCTGACAAGGATTTCCCTCCAATTCCCTATCTCTCCCCTAACATCATAATATTATATCACTTCGCACAAAAAAAGTCCGAAAAGCTTAGCTCCTCGGACTTTTGGTCTTTTTTAAGTTATAAAATTGTTCAGGCAAGAACCTTGTCGATCATGCCCTGAATTTTTGCCTTGCTCTGAGCACCTACTGCAGAGTCAACAAGCTCGCCGTCTTTTATAAATGCGAACATAGGAATTGACATAACGCCGT
>Ga0247608_10004412_pt1 | contig 15781 bp, 10 predicted proteins | sample 176DNAGHGlowgp2_FD_193490 | JGI IMG/M metagenome (GOLD analysis project Ga0247608, IMG submission 193490) | Sheep rumen microbial communities from Palmerston North, Manawatu-Wanganui, New Zealand - 1766 DNA GHGlow gp2 | ecosystem: Host-associated > Mammals > Digestive system > Stomach > Rumen ... | reverse complement strand
CGCATCATGGACGACGGCACCATCATCCGCTTCACCGACGACTCGCAGTTTGAAGTCACCTTCCCCAACGGCAGCAAGGAGACGTGGGACCCGTGCGAGTGATGCGTCGCTACATGTCCGACGGATAAAAACCCTCTGATAGAAACTGGTTTACACCTGCTCTGGCTCCTTCCCGCCAGCAAGGTGAGGGACTGCCATGAAATTTTCTTGGCGGTGACGGCGCTGTTGTCGGAAAAAATGTGTAACTTTGCGCCCTGAAAAAAAGAAAACAGAGCAACAGCCATGAACATCTTAGAACTGAGCGAACAAGAACTGCTGCGGCGCGAGGCGCTGGCCCAGCTGCGCCAAATGGGCGTCGAGCCTTACCCCGCCGCCGAGTTTCCCACCAATGCCTTCTCTGCGGACATCAAGCGCGACTACAAGAAGGTCTACAAGAACCGCGAGAAAGTGGTGTCCGTGGCAGGACGCGTGATGGGAAAGCGCATCATGGGAGGGTCCACCTTCTTGGAACTGCAAGACTCGAAGGGACGCATACAGGTGTACGTCAACAAGAAAGACTTCTACTTCTACATCAGCAGCAAGCAGCGCTCCTACAAGAGTACGCCCAGCCACAACTACTACAACGACATCATCAAGCGGCTGCTCGACATCGGAGACTTCGTCGGGGTGAAGGGCAAGGTGTTTGAGACCAAGACGGGAGAGATCTCCGTGCACGCCTCGTCGCTGCGTTTCCTCTCGAAGAGCCTAAAGCCCCTGCCCATCGTCAAGTACAAGGACGGCGTGGCCTACGACAAGTTTGACGACCCGGAGATGCGCTATCGCCAGCGCTATGTCGACCTGGTGGTCAACGAGGGCGTGAAGGAAACCTTCCTGAAGCGCGCCGTCGTGACGCGCACACTGCGCAACATCCTCGACCGCAACGGCTACACCGAGGTGGAGACGCCCGTGCTGCAGACCATTGCGGGAGGCGCGTCGGCACGACCCTTCATCACACACTTCAATGCGCTCAACCAGGACATGTACATGCGCATCGCCACCGAACTCTACCTCAAGCGCCTCATCGTGGGAGGTTTCGAGGGCGTCTACGAGATTGGCAAGAACTTCCGCAACGAGGGAATGGACAAAACCCACAACCCGGAGTTCACCTGCATGGAACTCTATGTCTCCTACAAGGACTACAACTGGATGATGTCCTTCACCGAGAAGATGTTGGAGGAGATATGCGTCGCCGTGAACGGCAAGCCCGAGGTGGAAATCGACGGCAACGTCATCTCCTTCAAAGCACCCTACCGCCGACTGCCCATCCTCGACGCCATCAAGGAAAAGAGCGGATACGACCTCAACGGCAAGACTGAGGACGAGATACGCCAGATAGCCAAGAAACTGGGCATTGAGGACACCGAGACGATGGGCAAGGGAAAACTCATCGACGAAATCTTCGGAGAGACGGCAGAGGGCACCTTCATACAGCCCACGTTCATCACCGACTATCCGGTGGAGATGTCTCCGCTGACCAAGATGCACCGCTCGAAGCCCGGACTGACCGAGCGCTTCGAACTGATGGTGAACGGAAAGGAGCTGGCCAACGCCTACTCTGAACTGAACGACCCCATCGACCAGGAGGAACGCTTCGTCGACCAGATGCGCCTGGCGGCCAAGGGCGACGACGAGGCCATGATCATCGACCACGACTTCCTGCGTGCCCTGCAGTATGGTATGCCTCCGACAAGTGGCATCGGCATCGGCATCGACCGCCTGGTGATGCTGATGACTGGCAAGTTCGCCATCGGAGAAATCATGCTCTTCCCACAGATGAAGCCCGAGAAGAAGGCCCCGCGCAGCAGCGTTGAGGAATGGGCCGCCGTGGGCGTGGGAGAGCAATGGGTGCCCGTGTTGAACAAAGCGGGGTTCTATCTCGTGCAGGACATCCGCGAACAAAAGGCGCAGGGATTGCAGCAGAAGATAGGCGACGTGGTGAAGAAATACAAACTCGACTATCAGAAGCCTTCCGTACAGGAGGTGCAGCAGTGGATTGAGGCAGTTCGTAATTCATAGTTCACAGTTCATAGTTCTTAGTTCTCAGTTCACAATTCCTCCTCACCTGTCACTTTTAACTTTTAACTCATAACTCATAACTATGAACTGTGAACTATGAACTGTAAACCGCATTGGCTGCTGGCCGCACTCTTTTGCGTTGCCCAGATGGCGGTCTTGGCGATTTTTGGCTATACGCCTTATCCAGACAGCCAGGGCTACATAGGGTTGGCGGGGGACAGTCTGCTGTACGGAGAGCCTTACCCGGTGGCGGAGAAACTTGGCGAACTGACCTTCGTCTGGAACGTGGGGGCCATCAACGCTGTCGCGCTTTCCTTGTGGCTGGCGGGCAGCGTGTGGCCTCTGTTGGTGGTCTACACCCTGATGAAGGGGGCTACGGCATGGTTGTTGTACGACACGGGGCGGCAACTCTTCGGCCCCAAGGTGGCGATTGTGGCGCTGGTGCTGTATGTGCTCTATCCCGCCAACTATGGCGAGGCCACCAGCGCGCACAGCGAGGTGCCCCACACCTTCTTTATGATGTTGGGCATCTGTCTGGCCCTGCGGCAACGGTTTTTGGCTGCGGGTGTGGTGCTGGCACTTGCCAACTGGTTCCGCCCGATGGCCATTGTGCCCCTCGTGGTGATGGCTCTCTGGCTGCTCTGCGGGCGCAGGTGGCGGGGGGTGGGGGGCTTGCTTGCCGGATATGCCCTGGTGCTTTGTCTGATAGGCACCGCCAGCTACGTGCGCACCGGGCACGTCATCGTGCAGGCAAAGACGGGGTGGATGGCGTTGCTGCAGTATTCGGTCGACCACAGTCCGCAGGACGACGCACACCTCACCTACACGCCACCCGAATACGACTGCTTTCAGCGCGACTCGCTGTGGCGTGAACACGCCCTGCGGTGGATTGCGGACAACCCGGTGGAGTATGTGCTGCAGATGCCCGGCAAGCTGTTAGGCATGTACGGAAGTGACAATGTGAACTTTTGCGTCTTCCTCCCCCAGAAGGCTTCGATGGAGTATATGTATGAGCCCTTGAGCATGAGGACGCTGGCGAAAGACGCGCCGAGGCTGACGGCGTTGCAGTGGTTGGTGGTCTGCAACCTGCTATACTATGCCGTGTTGCTGGCGTTGTCGTTTGTTTGCCTGTGTGTTGCGGCGTGGCGTCGGCGGTGGCGAAGCCTCGCGTTGTGGATTCCTGGGGGCATAGTGCTGTTGGAGACGCTGATGCTTCTGTTCGTAGGCCACGGAGAAGCCCGTTTCCATCAGCCCCTGATGCCCTTCTTCGTCTTGTTGGCGGCCTTGGCCGTCGTGAGGTTCAAGGGGCTGGCGCGCGAAGCCGCACCTATTCCACGTTCCAGGTGTCGCCCAAGGTGAAGACCTCCTGCAGGGTGATCTTTGAGGCTTCCTTCATCGTCAGTTGGCGGCTCCAACCTACGCGGCCCGACGTGTCGGCTCCGCGACCCGTGTTGCCGTACTCCATGTATCGTGCGGTCTTCTCGCGTTGGGGCAGCCAATGGTGCCACCCCTCGGGGCGGATGTGTGCGCCCAGTTCACATTCCATGAAGAGTGTGTACCCGTAGTCGCGCCACGGGCGGCCCAGGTAGACCTTCGTCACGCCGTCTGCGGCGGTCAGGCGGCAGCGGTGGAACACATAGCCGTACTTCTGTTTTGCCGGTGTGCTGGCGGCGGTGATGTAAGAGTTTGCCTTCGAGTGGATCTCGCAGTCCTCAAACCACGAGGTGGAAGGGCCGAAGATGAAGTCGGTCGTACCCTCGATGTAGCAGCTGCGGAACAGTTGCCGGGTGTTTTCCTGCCCGGTGTAGATGGTGTCCTGGTGTCCCAGGAAGCGGCAACCGATGAAGCACAGGCGGTCGCCGGTGGTGAAGAGGGCCACGGCCTGCCCCAGCCGTGCGGCGTTGTTCTCGACGGTCAGGTTCTTCAGCGTGATGTCGTTGGCCTCGATCTTCAGCGTGTAGGTGCGGAAGGTGCCCATGCCCTTGCCCGTGGGCGGGTATAGTATGTTGGCGTGGTCGTCCCAGGTGATGATGGTCTCGTCGCGGCTTTCGCCCACCAACTCGATGTTGCGCAGGTGTTGCGGGATGACCAGTTTCTCCTTGTAGACCCCCTTCTTGATGTAGATGACCTTGTGGTAGTCCATGAAGGCGCGGCACACCTCGACGGCTTCGGCCACGTTGCGGAACTGGCCGGTGCCGTCGCGGGCCACGACGATGGTGTCGGGGTTGTCAAAGTCTTGCGCTCCGGCGAGACTGGCGAAGAGAGAGAGGCAGCAGACAATAGAGGTGAAGCGTTTCATGTCGTAGGTGGAAGGTTGAGGGTTGAGGGTTGAAGGTTGCGGATTGAAGGCCGAGGACTGCAAACAGAAGGTTGAGTGTTGCCACGGCACGAGTGGTGATCCTCAATCCTCTGTCTTCAATCTCCAACCAAGTTACATGATTTGTGAAATCTCTTTCAGGTCGGGCACGTTCTTGAGTTCCTTGATGATGTTGGCCACGTCGCTGCGGTCGTGTACGCGCAACTCTATCTTTCCGTCGAAGACTCCATCCTCGCTGGTGAACATCAGGCGGTGGATGTTGACGTTCATCTGCGATGAGATGACGTTGGTCACTTCGTTTACCAGCCCCAAGCGGTCGATGCCTCCCAGTTGGATGGTGGCGTCAAAGAAGAGTGTCCGGTGCATGTCCCACTTGGCGTCAAGGATGCGGTTGCCGAAGCCGGCCTTCAGTTTCATGGCCACAGGGCATGAGCGCTTGTGTATCTCCACCTGGTTTTTGTTGTCGATGTACCCCAGCGCGTCGTCGCCTGGGATGGGGTGGCAGCAGTGCATGAACTTGTAGGTGGTGATGTTTTCGTCGGTGATGAAGATGGGCTTCTTGCGGTTGAACTCCTTGGGCACGACGAAGAGTGGCTTTTCCGGCGCTTGTTCTGTCTTCTTGCTCTTGATGAATGGCACATACTTTCGCCATCCGGAGCTCTTTGTCTTCTTGATCTTCCCCTTCAGACAGTCCAGGTCGGCGCCCGCCAGCAGCACCGTTTTGTTGGCGATGGCCTCGAAGAGCGATTCGCGTCGCGGCATGTCGTGCAGGTCGGCCAGGACGTCGGCCTTGGCGGTGTCGTAGGTCTGTCCGTTCTGTTGCAGGAAGTCTGCCAGCATCTGCTCCCCTTGGTTCTGTTGTTCGCGGCTGACGCGCCGCAGCAGTGCCTGTATCTTGCCTTTGGCCTTGGCCGTGGACACGAAGTTGATCCAGTCTGGCTGCACGTGTTGGCTCTTGGATGTGAGGATTTCCACTTGGTCGCCGCTCTGCAGGGTGTGTGACAGTGGCACCAGTTTGTGGTTCACCTTGGCTCCGATGCAGTGGCTGCCCAGGAAGGAGTGGATGGAGAAGGCGAAGTCGAGGGCCGTGCATCCGGCTGGCATGGTCTTGATCTCTCCTTTGGGTGTGAAGACAAATATCTCGGAGGAGAAGAGGTTCAGTTTGATGGCGTCGAGGAAGTCCATGGCGTCGGGCTGCGGGTCGTCGAGGATCTCCTTGATGGTGTGGAGCCAGTCGGTGAGTTCCTTCTCGTCTTCCATGATTTCCCCGCCCATGTCCTTGCCTCCGTCTGCCTGTTGGCTGTTTTCGGGAAGATGGTCGGCAGCCTCTTCCTTGTATTTCCAGTGGGCGGCAAACCCCTGTTCCGCCACCTCGTCCATTCGGTCTGAACGTATCTGCACCTCTATCCACTGTCCTGCCTTGGACATCAGCGTGACGTGGAGCGCCTGGTATCCGTTGGCCTTGGGGTGGTTCAGCCAGTCGCGAAGCCGGTCGGGGTGGCTCTTGTAAATCTTTGAAATGGCGACGTAGATGTTGAAGCACTCGTTCACCTCTTCTTCCCGGACGCGGGGCGTGAAGATGATGCGCACGGCCAGGATGTCGTAGACCTCCTCGAAGGGCACGTGCTTTCGCTGCATCTTGCACCAGATGCTGTAGGGGCTTTTCACGCGTTCCTTGATGGTGTAGGTGATGCCCATCTGCTGCAGCGCCGCCTCGATGGGCTGAGTGAACTGGTCGAACAGGATGTGTCGCTTGGTCTGTGTGGCCGCCAGTTTCTGCTCTATCTGCTCAAACTCTTGCGGGTGTTCGAAGCGGAACGACAGGTTTTCCAGTTCGCTCTTGATCTTGTACAGGCCGAGTCGGTTGGCCAGCGGGGCGTAGATGTAGAGCGTCTCTCCTGCTATCTTGTATTGCTTGTTGGCTGGCTGCGAGTTGAGCGTGCGCATGTTGTGCAGCCTGTCGCATATCTTGATGAGTATGACGCGTATGTCGTTGCTCATCGTGAGCAGCAGTTTCTTGAAGTTTTCCGCCTGTGCCGATGCGTTTTCGCCGAAGATGCCGCCGGAGATCTTGGTCAGTCCGTCGACGATCTGTGCGATTTTCGCCCCGAACATGTTCTCGATGTCCTCGACGGTGTAGTCGGTGTCTTCCACCACGTCGTGCAGCAGTGCGGCGCTGATGCTTGTCGAGCCCAGCCCCACCTCCTTGCAGGCGATCATGGCCACGGCGATGGGGTGCATGATGTAGGGTTCGCCCGAAAGTCGTTTGACGCCTTTGTGCGCCTGCTTTGCAAAGTGGAACGCCTTGGTGATGATGTCCACCTTCTTGCGGTGACGCGACTTCAGGTACTCGTCCAGCAGGTCTTGGAAGGCGTCGTTCACCATTTTCTCGTCTTGCAGTTGTTTCTCTTCTTCGGTCATGGCTTCATGGATGAGGGTGTTGTGGTGGGTGGAGCTTGGTCTTATTTCACTCTGATGCGCTGTCCGGCACGTATGTTGGTGCCGCGCAGGCCGTTCAGCCTTTGCAGTTGCTTCACGGTGACGTTGTTCCTGCTTGCTATTTCCGAGAGCGTTTGTCCTTTGCGCACGGTCACGGTCTTGCCTTGGGCGGCCCTTTTCCCCTTGCGTGCCGACTTTCTGCCTGTCTGTGTGTCTTCCGCCGGTGTCACTTCCGTCCTGCGGTTCAGGTATTTGTCGGCTTGGTAGTTGAAGATGCTGTCTTCGAGGTCGATGAAGCGCGCGGTCTCTTCGACGGGCAGTCGCAGTGCTGCGGGGGCCGACGCGCCTGGCACGATGTCGCGCCTGAGTTCTGGGTTCAGTGCGCGCAGAAGGTCGATGTCCAGTCCCATGACAGCCGCCACCTGCTCCAGGTGGACGTTGCGCCTGAGGCAGACGGTGTCCGTCTTGGCCGGCAACTCGGTCTGCATGGGGCAGATGTTGTGTTCGCAGTGGTAGTTCATCACGTAGTTGGCGGCGATGAAGGCTGGTACGTAGCCCCGCGTCTCTCTCGGCAGATAGGGGTATATCTTCCAGTAGTCGCGTTCTCCTGCTGCGCGGTGGATGGCTTTGTTCACGTTTTCCGGCCCGCAGTTGTATGCGGCGATGGCCAGGTGCCAGTCGCCGAAGAGGCGGTAGAGGTCGTCGAGCATCTTGGCTGCGGCCTGGCTGGCCTTCTGCGGGTCTCGGCGCTCGTCGAGCAGCGAGTTGACGGTCAGTTGGTATTGCTTGGCCGCCACGGGCATGAACTGCCAAAGTCCTGCGGCTCCGGCTCGGCTGACGGCCGTGGGGTTGAGTGCGCTCTCCACGACGGGCAGGTATTTCAGTTCGAGCGGCAGCCCGAGGGCTTCGAGCGACTCTTCGAAGAAGGGCGCGTAGAAGTTGAAGGCTCCCAGCATGTAGCTGACGGTGCGTCTCATCCGCTGCGTGTAGCGGTCGATGTGCTGCTGCACCACCTCGTTGTAGGGCATCTCTATGATGCAGGGCATGCGTCCGAGGCGGTCGATGTACACCTGTCTGTCGTAGACGGGGTTGACGTCTCCCATCTGGCAGGTGCTGTCATGGTGCAGGTAGGTCTTGGACATGTACCCCGCCAGCAGGCTGTCGGTCTTGGCCGCCATCTCCTCCTCGGGGAAGTCGTCGTCGCCCCATGCGCCCTCCTGCTGCGCGCAGAGGGGCAGCGGCAAGGCGAATGTGGCTATGATATAGTAGATGTAGAGCAGGGGTCTTTTCATGTTCGTCTTTGGCATTGTCTAAAAGTTGAGGCTGCACTGCAGGCCCAGGGCGTTGTCGCCGCTGAGTATGTTGCGCGGCCCGGGTGTGGCGTTGGGGCTGTTGGTGACGGGCAGCACTGCGGGCTCGATGCGCAGCGACAGGTCTTTGGAGATGTCAAAGTTGCTGAGCTCTGCGTCCACGTATGCGTCGATGACCGAGACGGCGTATATGCCGACCATCACGAAGATGCTCAGGTCGCGCCATCGCCGGTATTTGTCTTTTCGGCTTTTGAAGATGGTCTTGTACCTCTCCTCGTTGGCGGGCGTGATTTGCCGGCCCAGGTGCAGAAACTTGTTGTAGCTGGCCGTGTTGGGGTCGTTGTCCATCAGGTCGATGTAGGCCTGCGAGTAGTCCTTGTACATCATGTTGTTCCATGTCAAGGCGTAGACGCATCCGACGAATCCTCCGTAGACGACGGGCAGTTTCCAGTATTTCCTGTTGTAGATCTGTCCCCCTCCGGGGAAGACGAGTGCCATCCAGAGCGCCGTCGTGGGGTTGGGGCGCCACGCCGACCAGTCGCGCCTCTTCCTGTTGGTCCTCTTTGCCGCCAGGACGGAGGTGGAGTCTGCCGCTGCGAGCGGGTGTGGCGTTGCCGCCAGTGTGTCGGCCACTCTGAGCATGCTGTCCAGCCGCGCCTCGTCGACGACTTTGAGGCTGTCCTTGAAGGCTTGCACGGCCCGCGCGCTGTCAGACAAGACGGAGTCTGCCCTCCGCCTGTCTTCTGCTCCCGGCACGCCCGCCGCCGACGAAGCCAGAGGACTGTCTTCCGGCAGCGTCTTGTGCTGTGCCACGGCCATTGCGGGGACGGCTGTCAGCAACAGCAGGAGGTGTGCGATGGTGGCCTTCAAGGGGTGCTACAGGTTCTTCAGTTTCTCCATGATGGCCTCCAACTCTTGCGTCGAGTCGAAGGGTATGCTGATCTTCCCCTTCCCCTTGTCCGAGCAGGCGAGCTGCACCTTCTGCCCCAGCCTCTGGCTGAGGCTGTCCCGCCACTCCTTGTATTGCTCCGGTATGCTGTGCTTGGCTGCGATGGTCTTCTTGGCCGACTGTACGTCTTCGCCCCCCTTGAGGCGCCCGGCCATCTGCTCCACCTGTCGGACGGAGTAGCCGTGCTTCATCACCTCGCGGAACACCTTCAGCTGCAGCGAGGGGCTCTCGATGGCCAGCAGGGCGCGTGCGTGGCCCATGTCGATGGTCTTGTTCTTCAGGGCCATCTGCACCTGTGCGGGCAGTTTCAGCAGGCGCATGTAGTTGGTCACGGCTGTGCGGCTCTTTCCCACGCGCTCCGAGATCTTCTCCTGCGTCATGCCCGTCTGTTCGGCCAGGTGTTCGTATGCCAGTGCTATCTCGATGGCGTTGAGGTCTTCCCGCTGGATGTTCTCGACGAGGGCCATCTCCATGACGTTCTCGTCTTTCGCGGTGCGGATGTATGCGGGTATGCTCTCCAGTCCGGCTATCTGCGAGGCGCGCCAGCGCCGCTCTCCTGCGATGATCTGGTATCGCCCGTCGCCCATCTGCCTGAGCGTGACGGGTTGCACGATGCCTATCTCGCGTATGCTGTTGGCCAGTTCCTGCAGGGCTTCCTGGTTGAACTCCCCGCGCGGCTGGTTGGGGTTGGGGTCGATCGAGCGCAGGGGCACCTCCTGCAGGTTGCTCGACCCGCCGGTGTCCACCGTGCCGGTGTCTATCAGTGCGTCCAGCCCCTTTCCGGCTCCGATGTCGTCCAGTCCTCGGCCCAGGGCGGCGGAGGAGTATTTCTTGTGTACGGCCATGGCTTAGTGTTTGTTGATGATTTCCTTGGCCAGCGCCAGGTGGTTCTTCGAGCCGGTCGATTCGGCGTCGTAGAGGATGACGGGCAGTCCGTGGGAGGGCGCCTCCGAGAGCTTCACGTTGCGTTGGATGACGGTCTTGAAGACCAGTTCCTGGAAGTGTCGCTTCACCTCGTCGTAGATCTGGTTGGCCAGCCTGAGCCGCGAGTCGTACATCGTCAGCAGGAATCCCTCTATCTCGAGCTTCGGGTTGAGCTTCGACTTGATGATCTTGATGGTGTTCAGCAGCTTTGAGATGCCCTCCAGCGCGAAGTATTCGCACTGCACGGGTATGATGACCGAGTCGGCGGCCGTCAGGGCGTTCACCGTGATGAGCCCCAGCGAGGGGAGGCAGTCGATGAGGATGTAGTCGTAGTCGTCGGCCAGCGTCTCCAGGATGCGTTTCAGGACGCGCTCCCTCTGCTCCATGTTGAGCATCTCTATCTCTGCGCCCACCAGGTTGATGTGGCTGGGTATGATGTCCAGCCCCTCGATGTCGGTGGTGTAGATGGCGTCGCGCGGGTCTATCTTCTTGATGAGGCAGTCGTAGAGTGAGAACTCAACCTCCTGTATGTCCACCCCCAGTCCGCTGGAGGCGTTGGCCTGCGGGTCGGCGTCCACCAGCAGCACCGACTTTTCGAGTGTTGCCAGCGAGGCGGCCAGGTTGATGGCGGTGGTGGTCTTGCCCACGCCGCCCTTTTGGTTGGCCAGTGCTATGATTTTTCCCATGTCGGTTGATGTTTGTGAAAAACAAATTTGGCGGCAAAGTTACGAAAAAAAGTGTGCGGAAACAACTTTTTAACAAAGTTTATTGTCTTCTTGACGCAAAAACGTGCCCATGGGGATGGACAGACACTCGTAACAGCGTCTGTCCGTCCCCATGTGTTCACCTCCTACTCGATTTTGGTATGGTGTAGTGACTACTTCACCACCAGTTTACGTCCACCAACGATGTTGACGCCCTTCTGCGGAGCGGAAAGACGCAGGCCGGTGAGCGAGTACACGGGAACTGTCTGGATGTCATAGACAGCGATGCGCTGTATGTCTGTGGCGGTTCCCTCTATCGTCAGTTCTTCCTCATAGTCGTCAAGTGTGACACCTGTCACGTCGGGACGCGACAACGTGATGTTCCTCATGGCAACTGTGGCAGAGCCAGTGGGCGCATCCTCGGCTGCCTTGAGTACGACGGTCAGTATCTCACTGCCGGAGAATACCGCATTGTTGTTGGAGTAGCACACCACGCGCATCGACCCGTCGGGCTGGACAGACGTGCTGACGGTGTGCTTCCTGGCTGTCGTGCCGCTGCCAATGTCCACCAGGGGGAAGCCGTCTTCCTCTTCCACGGTCACTCCTTCGGGCAGGTACAGGTCGAACTGGCATCCCGTGAAGTTGTCTCCGCCGTTGTCGAGGTAGAAGGGCAGGGTGACGCTCTCGCCCTGGTTGACGGTGCAGGCGTCGAAGTAGAGCAGCGGCTGTCCGTTGGCCAGTAGCGGAGCCTTAGCCTTCACCCTGGTTGCGGAAGTGGTGCCAAGGATGATGTTCACCACGCCTGCCACGTCCACCACGTTGATGGTGCCGTCGCCGTTGATGTCGGCGGCCTTGCGGTTCAACTGTTCTGTGTTGCCGCTGTTCAGGATGAGGTTCACCACGCCGGCCACATCGACCACGTTCACCAGCTTGTCGCCATTCACGTCGCCCAGGATGTAGTCTTCGACGGTGAGCTTCGAAACCACCAGCGGAACATTGTAGCTGTCAAGGTTGGGTGTGGTCATCACCACATTGCGCAGCTTCAGCGCATAGTCGCCCGCTTCCATTCCTTCCGCCACCTGCAGGGTCATCGTCAGCACGTTGCCTTCGGTGCCGCTGAAGGTGGAGTTGTTGTTGGAGTAGCACACCACCCGTATGGAGCCGTCTGCCTGCAGTTGCGAGCTGACGGTGTGCTTGCGTGTCGTGGTGCGGTCTGTACTCAGTTCCACGAGGTAGAAGCCGTCCTCGTCCTTGGCCAGCGTCACGCCCTGCGGCAGCACCAGGTCGAACTGGAACCCGCTGATATTCGCCTCTGCGTTCTTCATCTTCACGGGCAGGGTGATGCTGTTCCCGCACAGGACAGAGGCAGGCTCAAGGTACACGACGTTGTCATATTGTGAGATGTCGGTGGGGTCGTCGGTGTCGCTACTGCCGTCGCTTTCGCTGATCAGCACAGGAGTCGCGCTGTTAGTATTCGTGCCGTCACCCAATTGTCCATACTCGTTGTATCCACAGGCCCATAGCGAACTATCGGTCTTGAGAATCATGGTGTGAGAAGTGCCGGTAGAAACAGCGGCAACGTCTGTCATCACCTGTACTGCCGCGCTCCGATTTGTCGTGGTGCCGTCGCCCAACTGTCCAGAGTTGTTCAATCCGCTAGCCCATAGCGTGCCATCTGTCTTGAGCATCATAGTGTGATAACCGCCAGCAGAAACGGAGGCAACGTCAGTCATCACTTGTATTGGCGTATTACGATTAATCCTGGTTCCGTCTCCAATTTGTCCAAAACTATTGCTTCCACAAGCCCATAGCGAGCCGTCGGTCTTGAGAATCATGGTGAAACATTCGCCTGTAGAAACGTCGGAAACGTCGGCCATTACCTGTGCCGGTGTGCTTCGGTTGATTGTGGCGCCATCGCCAAGTTGCCCACAGTTGTTCCATCCGCAGGCCCACAAAGTTCCGTCGTTTTTGATGATCATGGTCTGGTATATACCCGCAGAAACAGAGGAAACGTCGGTCATTACCTGAACCGGTGTGCTGCAACTTATCGTGGTGCCGTCGCCAAGCTGCCCGTATGCGTTATTTCCGCAAGCCCAGAGCGAGCCGTCGGTTTTTAGCATCATGGTATGAGAGTCACCCGCAGAAACGGCGGCAACATTGGTCATTACCTGTACGGGTGTGCTACGATCTGTTGTAGTGCCATCGCAAAGTTGTCCTCTGTTGTTGTATCCGCAAGCCCACAGCGATCCGTCGTTTTTTAGTATCATGGTATGAGAATCACCTGCAGAAACGGCGGCAACGTCGGTCATCACTTGAATGGGAATCAACAGGTCTGTCGTGGTGCCATTGCCAAGTTGTCCGTAGTAGTTGCGTCCACAAGCCCATAGCGATCCATCGGTCAGGAGTACCATGGTGTGGTCTCTGCCAGCAGACACTTGCTTCACGTTCCATTTGAAGGGTTCTGTCTCGCCACTGCCGTCGCTTTCGCTGATTAGCACAGGAGTGGGCCTGTCTGTAGTGGTGCCGTCACCCAATTGCCCATAGCTGTTGTCTCCACATGCCCACAGTGAGCCATCGGTCTTAATAATCATGGTAAGCGACGAGGCTGCCGAGACATTGGCCACATCAGTCATTACCTGTACTGGCGTACGGTGGTCTGTTGTCGTTCCATCACCAAGTTGTCCCCTGTAGTTGCGTCCGCAGGCCCAAAGCGATCCGTCGGTCTTGACGATCATTGTGTGGTTACCGCCTGCAGAGACGTCGGCAACGTCTGACATGATCTGCACGGGCGTTAAGCGGTTTGTCGTGGTGCCGTCGCCAAGTTGTCCTTTGCCATTATCTCCACACGCCCACAGGGAGCCGTCGGTTTTGAGTATCATGGCATGGTTGTCGCCAGCAGAAACAGAGGCAACACTTGACATTACCTGTACAGGCGTGCTGCGGTGGGTCGTGGTGCCGTCGCCAAGCCGTCCCATACCATTGTTTCCACATGCCCATAATGTGTTGTCGGTTTTGAGAATCATGGTGTATGTATAGCCCGCAAAAATGGCAGCCACATCGTTCATCACCTGTACCGGCGTATAGCGATCTGTCGTGGTGCCATCGCCAAGTTGTCCGAAGTAGTTGTTTCCACAAGCCCAGAGCGAGCCGTCGGTCTTGAGTATCATGGTGTGGAATGCTCCTGTAGAGACAGCGGCAACATTAGACATCACCTGTATAGGTATATTTTGGACGGTCGTACTCCCGTCACCAAGCTGGCCATAATTGTTGTATCCGCGAGCCCACAATGTACCGTCAGTTTTAAGTATCATGGTGTGGTATGATCCCGTAGAGACTGCAGTAACATTAGACATTGACAGTACAGGCGTGTATTGGTCTGTAGTGGTTCCGTCGCAAAACTGACCATAGTAGTTGTATCCACACCCCCATAAAGAGCCGTCGGTCAGAAGTATCATGGTGTGCAATCCGCCAGAAGACACTTGCTTCACATCCCATTTGAATGGCTCTGCAGCCATTGCCTCCAAAGACATCAAGAAAGAAACAATAAGAAAAAAGAAGAGTTTTGATATTCGTTCCATTGTAAGATTGTATTGAAGAACAGAAAAGGCGTGTAACCATCCGATTGCTTATCCTCTGTTTCTGGTACCGCCAAGTAACCATGCGACTAAACAAGCAAGAACAGTTCACGCCCGTTGGACGTGAACCTTCTGAACTGCTTGCTCTCAGTCGCGATATTTGGCGGTTTCGAAACAGAGAGAGACAAGAGCAGAAAGCTCAAGTATCTAAAAAGTATGACGGACGGGGGCGACGCACAATTCCCATTCTGGTTAATGAATAAATTGTTTGTTTGCTCCCTTGGGCGGGCCGTGCCTCGCGCAGCACTACATCCCTGTCATGTCTGTCGTTATGTCATAGGATTATCTGTTTAGTGGTTGTACATTATTGATGATATTCACAATTGATTGACTGTCTCCATGTCAAGACCCGTGTACTTCGCAATCAGTTCCACAGGCATCTTGTCTGCCTTCATACTGCGGGCAGACTCCAACGCCTTATCGAGCGAACCCTTTGCGTGGCCTTCCATCATACCCTTTGCGTACTGACCTTCCATGACGGCAACCGTATCACGATACTTGCGCAGATTCTCGTCGTAGGCTTGACGCTCCTGCGTGTTCAACGATGTCACGTCGGCTATGCTGGCCAACTTCTGGAACACGGCCTCCTGTGCCATCCAGGGCATTCTCTTCAATACATCCATATTCTTCAATACATAAATAAATTTCTCAAATATTGTTCCACACTCGTCCGCTTCTTTAGTGAAATAGGGTAACTGTAGGAATATCAACCGCATTTTGTCACTAAAAGGAGTTTTGCTGCGTAAGTCCATCAGCCCCACGTCTGTGCGGAACTCGGTGGAGATGTCGGCCAACTTGAAGTTCAGAAAGGCAATCAGATAGACAGCCTTAACATCTGCATAGTGCCACTCTGGCCCTGGCTCGCCCTGTCGGGATATGGAACGGGCCAGATAGTAGATGCTGCGGTTCTTGAAATACGACTGGTAGCGGTTCTGCATCTCCACTATGATGCGCTCACCGCTGGCCGTCTCGCAGTAGACGTCGTAGATGAGCGATCTGTCGTCTACTTGTTCCCCCAGCTGTTCCTTGTCCAGAAACTGGAGGTCGAGGATATGGTGTTCACCTTCCAGCAGACTGTTGAGGAAGGTGATAAGTACAGGCTTCGACACTTCTTGTCCAAAGATGCGCTTGAAGCCCACGTCAGTGAACGGGTTAATGAATTTTCCCATAACACAGTATAGATTTTATTTCGCCGCAAATGTAGTTGTTTTTTGCGACATCACCAAGAAAAGGGATGAAAAAAAGGTAGAGTTTTCTGTCAATCTGGAAAAAAGTGACTCTACTCAGTCCTGCCAAAACGGCGGTGTGTCTTGGACGGAGATGAATGTCATGGCCATCTTCATGCTTCATCCCTGATGTGCCTGTTTTGCCGTGGGAGGTCCCTGCGCTTGCATGAATAGAATGTAAATCCTGACGCCATTTAAGAAAACTTAACTAAAAAAACGGCC
>Ga0247608_10004411_pt1 | contig 15782 bp, 12 predicted proteins | sample 176DNAGHGlowgp2_FD_193490 | JGI IMG/M metagenome (GOLD analysis project Ga0247608, IMG submission 193490) | Sheep rumen microbial communities from Palmerston North, Manawatu-Wanganui, New Zealand - 1766 DNA GHGlow gp2 | ecosystem: Host-associated > Mammals > Digestive system > Stomach > Rumen ... | reverse complement strand
AACAGCAGCCACAATCCCGCCAACGTACGGAAGTCACGAAAGAAGGGTTTGGCCAGTATCTCTTTACATTTCTCAATCATAATTCTTTTATTTTGCTTGCAAATTTAGTGTTTTTTTTTTAATTTTGCAAACATGAACGGAAAGATATCTGTAGTTATCAACACATATAACGCTCAACAGCACTTAGAACAAGTGCTGGAAGCTGTCAAAGGGTTCGACGAAATAGTGGTTTGCGATATGGAGTCGACAGACCAGACCATTGCGATTGCGCAGCGCTACGGCTGTCGCACCCTTACTTTCGAGCGTAAGGCATACAGCATTGTAGAACCTGCCCGCGAATATGCTATTCATGAGGCACAGCATGAGTGGGTCTTGGTGGTTGATGCCGACGAAATTGTCACTAAAGAGCTGCACGACTACCTATACCAGCGTATCAGCGAGGCTGACTGTCCCGACGGACTAGCTATTCCGCGCAAAAACTACTTTATGGGACAATTCATGCGCAGCCACTATCCTGACTACATTCTCCGTTTCTTTCGTAAGGACAAGACACACTGGCCGCCAGTCATCCATTGTGCACCCGAAGTGGACGGACGTGTAGAGCGCATCAACAAACATCGCAAGGAGTTGGCCTTCGAACATTTAGCCAACGATTCCGTCAGTGACATCCTACGCAAACACAACACTTACTCCACCAACGAGGTGCCTCGCCGCCGCCATAAAAAATATGGCATCACGGCAATGCTGCTACGCCCCTTGGTGCGTTTCATCAAGTCGTATATAATAAAAGGTGGCTGTCTTGACGGAAAAGCGGGTTTGATACAAGCCCTACTCGATGCCCACTACCAGTTTGCCGTAGTGGCCAAGCTCATTGAAGAAAAAGGCAGTTAGCTGTTAGCAGTTGGCTGTTAGCTGTTGGCAGTTGGCTATCAGCCATCAATGGTGCCAATAGCTGCGCCATCCCTTCATCTTGGCGTACTCTTCTTCGGTGACTTTCTCGTAGACCTTACCTTCTTTGATATAGAAACGGATATCAAACTCCTCCTTGGTGCGTGACCATCGATCGTGGCTCCACAGCCACAATGCAGGATCGCGACGAATCGTGGTCTCCAGTTCTTGCATGTAACGCTCCGTCAACTGATAGTCTGGGATATTCTCCGAATGTTCCTCAATCAGTTTAAACTCACACTCGTAATAGCCACGCTTCACACGACGCACATCGCCATAGAAGAAAGCCTGCTTCGTACGCTTGATGATACGCTCAGAACCCGTAAACACTGGCGTCAGGTGGTTCAGAAATGGTACCCACAGGTGGATGTTACGCCAGTTGGGCTTCTGGTCAGCTATATATCCAATAACCAATGGTTTGCCCTCGCGCTGATATTTCACGATATGGCGCAGCGTCTCTTCCATCGGGATGCAGACACTGCCAAAGCGTTGGCGAATATACAGGAACAAGCGGTCGAAGTCAGGATTCTCGATGGGGTGATACAACTCAGCACAAACGCCATTGGAAGACATGGCTAATGGAAGTGTGCTGACCCATTCCCAGTTGCAGTAGTGCCCCAGCATGACACCACATGAAACGCCTTCGCTCCACAGCTTTTCAATAGCCTCTGTGCCCTTGAACACCATACGGCGACGCATCTCCTTCTCGCCCATTGTCATCAACTTGACGGTCTCTACCAGGTAGTCGCAGAACCAGTGATAGAACTGACGTTCTATCTGCTTCAGTTCCCGTTCTCCCTTCTCATGAAAGGCGCTGCTAATATTCTTACGAACAATCTTGGTGCGATAACCGGCAATGCGATAAAGAACAAGATACATGATATCTGAGAAGATATAATGTACCCACATAGGAAAGGACGACGTCACCCAAAGGAGGGCAAAGCAGCAATAAGCCAATATCTTATTTAACCTTCTTTTCATATCGCCGATGCAAAGATACACATTTTCTTTGAAACCTCAAAAAAAAATAGTATCTTTGCACTCAAAACAAGAAAAACATGACGAGAATACTGTTTCTGTTAAGCCGTTTTCTGGACGGAGGCATTGATGCTGTACTGGTAGACTACCTGCGCTATTTGGCGCAGCGTGAGGACTACGACATCACGCTGGCCATCAGCATCCATATGGGCGAGTTGGAGGTTTTCCGGAAACAGATTCCCGAACGAGTCAAGGTGGTATACCTCGTCGACCAGCCCATGCTGACACGCTGGCGCCAAGAGAAGATTACCAAGCGGCTACCTTTTTACATAAAGATGTACGACGAGGCACTGCTCTCCCCTATCCGTCGACAGATGATAGGCAGCAAGCTACGGCAGTTGGCTGCCCAGCACGACGTGGTCATCGACTTCGACTGCTGCCACTATACCTATCTGAAGCATGTCAGAACCTGGAAGGTGGCGTGGTTCCACTTCAGCTTCAAGCAACTCATGGAACAGAACAGGCGACGCACACAGCGCATCGGCAACCACCTGCGCTACTACGACCGCATCGTCACCATCTCACAAGCCATGCTCGACGAGGGCAAAGAACTGTTTCCTTGGCTGGACGGCAAGTGGCGCCTCATCTATAATGCGAAAGACGAGAAACTGCTACGTCAACGTGCCAACGAACCCATTGACGATGCTCGTATCAACGATAGTTACTTGCTTGCCATCGAACGACTGGAAGAGTCGCAGAAAGACCTGTCGACGCTGATTCGTGCCTACCAGCTGTTGCGGAAACAATACCACCACACGGAGAAGCTCTACCTGATGGGCAAGGGGCGCGACGAACAACTGCTGCGCCAACTGGCAAAGGAATTAGGCATTGACGACCAGGTAGTATTCTTAGGGTTCAGCGCCAACCCCTACCCATGGATAGCCCATGCCAAGGCCATAGCCCATAGTGCCAAGTTCGAGGGACTACCAACGGTGATGATAGAATCGCTCATCATGGGCAAACTCATCGTTGCTACCGACTGTCCCACAGGACCTCGAGAGATTCTGGACCAAGGACGTGCCGGACTGCTAACCCCTGTAGGTGATGCAGCAAAGATGGCAGAGGCCCTGCACCTGTTGCTTACTGACAAAGCCCTTCAGACATCCGTCCTCACCCAAGCTAGCGAATATAAGCGACAGTTCTTATTCAACCATGCTGGCAAGCTATTCGACGAAGTGATACACCCCTAACAACTCACATCCTATGACTCCCACCGTAAGCGTCATCATCCCCAACTATAACCATGCGCCCTATCTGAAGGAGCGCATTGACAGCGTACTGAACCAGACCTATCAGGACTTCGAGGTCATCATCCTTGACGACTGCTCGCCAGACAACAGCGTAGAGGTCATCGAGCAGTACCGCAGCAATCCGCATGTGGCGCATATCATCGTCAACGAGCAGAACACTCGCAACACCTTTATCCAGTGGGAACGTGGCATCAGTCTGGCCAAAGGCAAATATATCTGGATTGCAGAGAGTGACGACGTGGCAGAGCCTCAACTGTTGGAGGCACTGGTGGGACAGTTGGAACAGCACCCTGATGCCAGCGTCGCATTCTGTCACTCACAGATGATAGACAGCAACAGCAAACCACTGGATATGACATGGCATCCGCATGGAAGTTCTGGACGAACAGAGATTTACGACGGCTCATGGTACAACAAGAAGAGAATGCTGGTGAAGAACCACATCTACAATGCCAGCATGGTTGTCTTCAAGAAATCTGTTTTCAGTGCCATTCCATCAGACTACAAAGAATACCGCTACTGTGGCGACTGGCTCTTTTGGACATACGTTTGTATGCATGGACAGGTTATTGAGGTTTGTCGGCAACTGAACCGCTACCGTCAACATCAAGTAAAAGTAACTAATCAATCAAAGAAGAACGGTGGAATGTGGCGCAACCTTGGCGGTATTATGCGCACTTATATCGTCCTATTCCATCTAAACCCTCTGCAAAGACATTGTCTGCGTGGACGATGGACCAAGCGTTTCAATAAGGAGGCACTGCCTGAAGACACGCTCATTAAGAATGAATACCCCGATATCTATGGAGGTCGTAGACTGGACATTATACTTTATGAAATCGGCAAATTGTTTGGTTTCCTAAGAAATTAAGACCGTAATCTTAGCGTCCAAAGTTACGTACACTGGCATGAAAGAACCATTGGAAAGGAAGGGTTATGACAAAAACGTAAAAATAAGCTTTCTTCTTATAATGTTTAAACATTCTATTCCATGTGCCAGTCGTGTCATATTGCCACAATGATGCTGTCCGACATATCAAGGCCTGAAACAGTTCAGGACGGAAACGCTTTAAAAAAAACTTCTTATCTCGAGCAAGTGCAGACTGACTTACCAAGCCCTGTTCAACATATTGCTCCATAATAGTATAATAGTTGTCAAGCATCACTTCAAAATAATTATATCCACTACGCACAGAGCGTAGCATACTATCTAAAAACAACTGGGTTTGACTATTATATAAAAGCGCTCCTCGATTTCCAACTAAACTATATGTCCAATCAACCTGTAACAATTTCAATTTAGAATAGCGTTCTTTATTTTTCAGTTTCTCCCAATCAGTGCGCCATGTACCAAAGACATTATTAAATGTTACCATGATAGACATCTCGCCAATGTACTCATCTAAGTTGCTGCAATCAATAATCTCAGTATTTTTTGAGCGAGCCCATCCAGATGTAAAAAATACCGGTTTCTTAGCGTCAATGTTAGCCATCAAGAATTGTTTCATCTTGGCTAATCCATCTTCAGTAGGCAGACACCAATCATTCTGCAGTTTCAAATAGCGACCCACCCCTAAATCAAGTACCTTCACGAAATTTCGATCTAATATATTCTCCTGATTACGATAATATTTAATATTGGAGTACTGTGAAACATAACGCATCCCCACCTCTTGAGTATTATCATTAGAACAATTATCTGAGATAACAATCTCTACTGTTTCATCGAAACTATCATAGGACACTATCTTCCCTAGAGCCTCATCCAATACTGAGGCTCTATTATAAGTAGGGATACACAGCGAAAGGATAGTGGAATTATCACTCATCTATCATCGACCTATTTGGTGAATAAACACATTCTTCTTGAAGAGCATCACTTACAAAAGGAGCCATCTTCTCGAGTGGAGCAGATGTCATACGTCCTGTTTCTTTGTCCATAAATGATGCTGACTTGGGGTACAATGTCTGTTCTGGATGCATGTGTATTTCACATATCACAGGGCCATCTGTTGCTAAAGTCGCAGAAATAGTGTCAGTCAATTTGGGGCCATTTTCACTGACACTCATATAAGGAATGCCATAGGCTGCCGCAATCTTAGACAAATTGGGACAAACAACACCGCTATTGGGGTTAGAACCAGTAAACTCTCCTTTAAAGAATGCTTTTTGCGTCGTCTTTATCGCCAGATAACTCTCATTCTCGATGACAAACAATTTAAGTGGAAGACGATATGTCACAAGAGTTTGTAGTTCCTGAAGATTCATCTGTATTGATCCATCACCAGTAACACAGATGGTACGACCATTATCGTTGCTGACGCAAGCGCCAATGGCGGCAGGCAGTCCATAGCCCATGGCAGCACAGCCCTGATTTGCAAATACACGCACGCCTTTCTTTACTTTCATTGCTTGGTAAGTGCAAGTGTAAGCAGTACCATTACCGGTAACTACAACATCATCTTCTTGTAGCTGTTTAAACAACTCATCCGCGAACTTGTAGCTATTGGCATAACCTTCGCAATCTGGATTATCATCGAAAAGCGTAGGTAGTTTTTTCTCTATACTCCTACCCCATTCTCTCCAACACTTGAAATCTGGAATATTTTTCTCTGTTTCCAGTGTTTTCATCAGTTTATCAATAAATTCAGAGAGATTAACATGGATAGGCATATTAATATTCAATGTAGGCTTTTGCATCTCAGCCAAGTCAATATCTACCATTACTTTATAAGCTTTGGGCGCCAGTAAATCGTATGCATAACTAACCTGTCGAATGCTCAGTCGAGTACCCATAATGATTAGCAAATCTGAATTCTGCACCATAATATTACCGATACGATCGCCACAAATGCCAGGCTTTCCATAACAAAGAGGATGGTCAAACCAAATAATATCTGAACCGCTAATAGCTGTAACAACTGGGATATTTAACTTTTCTGCTAATGTAATAAATTCCTTCTCACGTTTTGCCAAACGAACACCATTTCCGACATAGATTACAGGACTTTGGGCAACCTTTATCTTTTCGACAAGCTGTTCAATCTGTTTATCAACCAAAGCATGTTTAACAGGATCAATTATCTCAGTTTCTTTATCAAACTCTCTGAATTGCGTTTCATCAACCATAGCCCCTTGCACATCCAAAGGAATGTCCAACCAGACAGGGCCGGGACGACCATCCATGGCTATAGCAATAGCTTTATCCAACTCATACTTAATATCAAGAGGGTTATATACTGTCTTGGCGTATTTTGTTATAGGGGTCACCATAGAAACAATATCGGCCTCCTGATCTCCTAACTGACGAAGATTTAAATAAGGATATGTGTGCTTATATGTAGACGTTTTAATCTGTCCAGAGATATATAGTCCGGGAATGGAATCCAAGTACTGTCCAAGTACACCTGTAATCGCATTTGTTCCACCAGGCCCAGTGGTCACACATGTTACAGCCAATCGACCACTAGCACGATAATAGCCTTCACCAGAAATAGCTGATGCCTGCTCATGGTGATTACAAACATAAGTCAATCCCTTGGTATGTCCAATTGAGTCATTCAAGTGCATAGCTCCACCGCCAGTAACAAGAAAGCAATGCTTAATACCATGGATCTCAACAAGATGCCTGAATATAAAATCAGAAACTTTTATCATATGCGTTAGTGTATTTATTTGTTACTATTATTTTTCGTGTTCTAACAAACGCTCTTTCTTAAACTTCTTATATCTTCTAACATGTCCGTAAATGCGGTATTCCCTAAGTTTACGATACAGTAAGTATGTCTTTAATATTAGTCGTTCATTCCATTTCAGTTCATTAATCATCGACTCATCACCATCACCAAATGTTATCTCAGAAATGATGCGCACATAGTTATGGTGTGCCTTAATAATGATGTTCAAAATAAAATTCGGTACAAACAACTTACGAGCAATTATCTTCTGAATTCTGCTGTGGGCATTGGCAAATTGCGTATACAGCAACATAGAAGCATTCTCACCTATACGATACTTGAATATCGGAATATTGTTCATTATGCACCCATAATAATGAGTATACGACACCTGAAGGGCGTAGTCTGTTACTGGCTCATAGTCTTCATCGAATCCGCCAATGGCTATTAGTTTTTTTCGATTAAATAAGCTACCTATCAGCAAACCTCCAGATGCCAAGAATTGATCCCAAAGTGTATATCTAAAGTAATCTTTCTGAATTAAAAAAGGACCATTCTTAAAGTTAGGATAACATGTATCATTGAGGATATTTCCATCAGCGTCTATTGTCTTATATACCGAAATAATGCATTTGTCACCACATTTTTCCTGCAATTCCATCAGACGTGATAAAGCAAAAGGGAGGAAAAGGTCATCATCATGACAGAATGTGATATATGGAGCACGGGCTAGTTCTATTCCTCTGTTGCAATTCCCATTATAGCCGAGATTTGCTTCATGCCTATAATACATTATGTTTTTGGCCCCAACCTCTTTTACTATTTCCAGATTGGGGCTATTATTATCTTTATCGTAGTTGTCCACAACGACAATCTCATAAGGGAATTTGTAGTCCTGATTAACAACTGACAACAGAGATTCCCTAAATTTATCACCTCTATTGTAGACTGGCATAATGACAGAAACGCAAGGAGTCTCACAATCAGCATCACCGCCATATTGAAGAACGCTCTTTACACCTGCTATTTTGCTGAAGCGACTCTCTTTTGAGAACAAATCATAATGCGGTATTGGGAAAACTGCCTCGCTATTTTTCTGATTCATACTTACTGACAATTCTTTTTATTACGTCTTCAAAGCTTACAGTATCAACTATACCAACTATAGCTTCCGTCTTGCCCACATCAGGTGTAAGAGATACTAAATTCTCGGGGGTAATAACGCCAAAATTCAATACACTACTAGACTGACAGATGCTTTTTATCAGCAAGACGAACTCTCTTAATTGCCTAGTATCTCGCGATGCTATATGAAATATCTCATTTCTAAAAGTTGACTCTGACAATGCGTATGTCACCAAGCTTTCAATCAGCCTTGCTGCATCATCAACATAGAGAAAGTTCCAATTCTGTGTACAACTTGATAAGTCTATCGGATTATTATGCAACATCTTATCAATACAACTCATTACAAGCGTCCAGGGATGGTCATCTTCGCCAAACAGACTAAAAATACGCAAATGCATATACTTAATCTTTCCTGACTGAGCGACCTCACAGCCATAACGACATACTTCCAGTTTTGCCTTACCGTATTCAGAGAAAGGTCTGCATTCCGAATTTTCCGTTATTAGCTCTGTCTGTGTGCCATACTCCGCCTGAGAACCCGCCTCAACAAACAACTGGCAGCCCATAAGAATTGCTTGATTTATTGCTATTTTGCTATTTGCAATATTCTGCTGTTGTATCTCTTTATTATTTCTACCATCATGCCCTGTGCCATCCCATGCCAAATTCACAAAAACATCGGCATGTTCAATTTTCTCGGCCAAGCAAGCGTAGTCTTTCATCTGAACCTCCACGACATGCAACTTGTCACTGTCACCCAAGACTATCTTACACTTTGCTTTGTCACGGCAGACGGCATAGACAACATCTCCTTTGGACAGCAGCATATGAATAAGATGTCTACCCAAAAAACACGTGGCGCCTGTTATGACGATACTTCTTGGCATGAATAGATAGAGTTATAACGATAAGAAAAACTTAATCTGTTCACAGCACAAGTTATAGACGTCTTCTGAGCGATAACGTTTATACCAATCCGCTGTCAACTGGCAACACTGTTCGATATTGGTACGTGGTTTCCATCCCAACAACATCTGGGCTTTAGAGATATCCAGCATCAGAAGGTTGGCCTCATGCAATGCGTTAGGATCAGAGACATCTTTCAATGTACCATCACCATAATAATTAACAAACATTGTAGCTACATCCCATACAGGGGTTATGCTTTCTGAGCGTGGTCCAAAATTCCAGCCTTCACAGAAACGCGTAGGTTCTTCGTACATTTTGACTGCCAGCTGCAAATAACCACTTAACGGCTCCAAGACATGCTGCCATGGACGTATTGCCTTAGGACTGCGTATCTCAATCATTTGCTGTGCCTCAAGCGCCCTAACGCAGTCGGGTATTATGCGGTCTTTTGACCAGTCGCCACCACCTACCACATTACCGGCACGGGCACTAGCTATTGAGACATGGTGCTTGACGGCATAATCCGAAGCATTAAAGAAACTGCGTCGCCAGGAATTGATAGCAATTTCTGCCGCACCTTTCGATGAAGAATAAGGGTCGTAGCCGCCCATAGGCTCGTTCTCACGATATCCCCATATTTGTTCGCGATTCTCATAACACTTGTCTGTCGTTATCATAACCCCTACACGCACACTATCAGTATGTCTGATAGCTTCCAATACATGTATGGTTCCCATAACATTTGTCTCATACGTCTCAACGGGAATATCATAACTAAGACGTACCAATGGTTGAGCAGCCAGATGGAAGACAATCTCTGGTTTATATTGCTGGAATATCTCTAAGAGTTGCGCTTGATTACGGATATCAGCACGAAGATCTGCAAGAATCCTCTCACCAATTCCGGAAAGGACATAGTTATCACGTTCACTATAGGGATCTAAAGAGACGCCAACGACCTCAGCACCCATCAAGTGTAACCATATAGACAACCAACTGCCCTTAAAACCAGTATGTCCTGTTACTAAAACGCGTTTCCCCCTATAAAAGTTTTCCATATCTCTACTTTTGCCTCTTTTTGTTTTCCATAGGAACGGTCCGTTCCCATTTTTTCCAAGGAGCATTACCGTTTCTAAGCATTTCCTCCAACAAGTCTCGTTCTCTGAGATTATCCATGCACTGCCAAAATCCTTGATGAATATATGATTTCAGCTGACCTTCTTGTGCTAACCTTGCCAGCGAATCTTTTTCAAAAACGGTCTGGTCTCCTTCTATGTAATTAAACACCTCTGGTTCTAGTACCATATATCCAGCATTAATGGGCTTACCGTCTGTTGCACTCTTCTCACGGAAAGAACGTACAGAGTTAGCCTCGTCAATATTCAGTACGCCTTTATCTTGCTGCTGAATGACTGCAGTAAGTGTTGCCAGTTTACCCTCTTTCCGATGAAAATCCAACAACTTCTTGATGTTTACATCACAAACGCCATCACCATATGTCATAAAGAACGGCTCATTACCAACATATTTCTGTATTCGCTTGATTCGGCCTCCCGTCATAGTATTATAGCCAGTGTCAACAACCGTAACTTTCCACTTTTCTAAGTGACTTTGGTGTACAATCATCTCATTCTGACCACCTCTAAAATCAAAGCTCACATCAGAGTTGTAGAGAAAATAGTTCGCAAACCATTCTTTGATATATTCCTGTCGATAGCCTGCACAAATAATAAACTCGTTATGGCCATAATATGAAAATTCTTTCATAATATGCCATAATATAGGCATACCCCCAATTTCTATCATCGGTTTTGGCTTAAACATAGACTCCTCGCTGATTCGAGTTCCAAAACCTCCTGCCAAAAGTACAACTTTCATGTCTCGATTATTTAATTACTGATGTTGCGAAACAAAATCTTTTATGACTTTTATCATGTACTCCAGACGTTCACGTGTCATACCAGGATAGACTCCCAACCAGAAAGAGTCACGCATGATTCTGTCCGTAACGGGTAACTCATCACCAATGACACGATAATCAACACCTTGCTGATACTGTTCAAAGGCAGGGTGACGCAACAAGTTACCTGCAAAGAGATTTCGCGTTTGCACTTTGTTATTTTCCAAATATGACGTCAACTCATTACGAGTGAATCTGGCATTTTCTTTTACTATGATGAAGAAGCCAAACCAACTAGGATTACTGTTCTTCTGAGCTCGGGGCAACAACAGTTCCTTGACATCCTTTAAACCTTCATACAGGATATCGAAGTTCTCACGACGACGAGATACTATAAAATCAAGTTTCTCAAGTTGGGCACATCCAATTGCCGCTTGAAGATCTGTCGCCTTGAGATTATATCCCAAATGACTGTAAACATATTTATGGTCATAGCCATTGGGCAACTGGCCAAATTGCCCTGTAAAGCGACAGCCACATGTATTATCCACGCCTCCTATGCACCAGCAATCACGTCCCCAATCACGATAACTGTTTACATATTTATGTAATTCAGGATTATTGGTATAGACAGCGCCACCCTCACCCATCGTCATGTGGTGTGGTGGATAGAAAGAACTAGTACCTATATCACCTATAGTACCAGTTTTTTTCCATTCGCCATCAATAAAGTATTCTGACCCAAGGGCATCACAATTATCTTCTACTAACCACAGGTTGTATTTTTTGCAAAAATCAACCACTTTCTGAAGATTAAATGGGTTTCCAAGACTATGAGCCACCATCACGCATTTTGTCTTTTCGGACAATGCTGCTTCTAGCTGTGTCGTATCAATATTACCCTCTGCAATATCCATATCAACGAAAACAGGTACAGCTCCATACTGAACAATACATGCTATAGTCGTTGGGAATCCTGCAGCAACAGTAATCACCTCATCACCCCGCTTTATCTGACGATCGCCCAATTCTGGAGCCGTCAAAGCACTAAAGGCTAATAAGTTGGCTGACGAACCTGAATTACATAGTGAACAATATTTAACCCCCAACCACTTGGCCAAACGAGTTTCAAACTTATGCGCCCAAGGGCCTGCTGTCAGCCAAAAGTCCAACGAAGCATCCACAAGATTTACCATTTCCTCGTCATCAAAGAAGCGTCCTCCATAGTTTATACGACTCTCACCTGGCACGAACTCTTGCTTCTGAGAATGCACTTCTTTATAATAGTCACGAGTTAACTCTAATATTTGTTTCTTAAGTTCTTCTTTTTTACTCATAGCGTTATTTAGCAAGAAAACCAAACTGTTTTGGCCACAAAAATACAAAAAACATTATAAATATCCAAATATAAATCATCTTTTTTACAACTGCTGCATATCATACAGGCGCTTGTAGTAGCCGTTCTTAGCAATGAGCTCGTCGTGCTGGCCAGATTCCACAATCTCACCCTCATAGAGTACGTATATCTCGTCGGCATTCTTGATGGTCGACAAGCGGTGGGCAATGGCGATGGTGGTGCGCGACTTCATCAAGCGCTCCAAGGCCTCCTGTACCAGTCGCTCCGACTCGGTGTCCAGTGCCGACGTAGCCTCATCGAGGATAAGGATAGGCGGATTCTTCAGGATAGCGCGGGCTATTGATACGCGCTGACGCTGACCGCCAGAGAGACGTCCACCACGGTCACCTATCATCGTGTCGTAACCATGTTCAGACTCCATGATGAAGTCGTGGGCATTAGCAATCTTGGCAGCCTCAATAACTTGTTCCATCGTGGCATTCTCCACGCCAAAAGTGATATTATTATAGAAGGTGTCGTTAAAGAGGATAGCCTCCTGGTTGACGTTTCCAATAAGGGTACGTAGCTCCGAGATGCGTACCGTCTTGATATTCTTGCCGTCAATCAGCACCTCACCCTCGCTGACATCGTGATAGCGGGGAATGAGGTCTACCAGTGTGGACTTACCAGAGCCCGACTGTCCCACCAGTGCGATGGTCTTACCCTTGGGCACCGTCAGGTTAATGTTCTTCAGCACGGGACGCTCAGCGACATAGCTGAACGACACGTTGCGCAGTTCGATGTCTTTTTCGAACGAAGACATCGGCTGTGGTTCAGCAGGTTCCTTGATAGGATTGTCAGCCTTGAGGATGAAGTCAATACGATCCATTGAAGCCAGTCCTACAGGAATCTGGTAGGTAGCCTTCGACAGTTCCTTGATAGGATTGATGACGCTATAGAGAATCACCATGAAGAAGATGAATGTCGAAGCATCGATGAGGTTCGACTCACTCAAGATGAGGTAGCCACCGAACCACAAGACGACAACGATGATGACCGTTCCCAGAAACTCCGACATGGGGTGTGCAGCACTCTGGCGGATAGCCATTGCATTGGCATCCTTACGATAGCTGTCGTTGATATTGACAAAACGCTGCAGCATCTTGTGCTCGGCAATGAACGCCTTGATGATGCGCAGTCCACCCAGCGTCTCGTCAAGCTGAGCCAGCATATCGCCCCACTTGCCCTGAACCGTTGCCGACTGGCTCTTCAGTTTGCGGCTCACAGAGCCCATTATCCAGCCTGCTAAAGGAGCGACGACAATAACAAACAGCGTCAGTTGCCAACTTACAGTAATCATGGTGGCAAAGCAGACGATGATAGCGATGGGCTGGCGTATCAACATGTCGATACTGCTTGTAATAGAGTTTTCCACAGCACCTACGTCCGACGACATACGGGCTATGATATCGCCTTTACGTTCGTCAGAGAAGAAACTCAGCGGAAGACGCAGCACCTTCTCGTAAACCTCTATGCGAATATCACGAACCACGCCTGTACGCAGCGGAATCATAATAGCTGACGAGGCGAAGTAGCCTAACGTTTTCAGTCCCGTCATTATAATCAACGCCATACCCATATACACCAGTGTCATAAAGGCACCATGGATACTGATTAGTTCCTGCACCCATGCATAGGCATTGTTGACGAGGACATCCTTGTCCAGCGTTTCCCATGTCCACGGCTTATAGGTATATACCTGTTGGTCTATCTTAAACAAGATATTCAGGATAGGTATCAGCACAGCAAAGGAGAACACGTTCATCCACTGTGACAAGAAGTTCAGCACCACCGACCATCCCAAGTATTTTCGGTATGGCCGCAGGTAGCGTGACATTACGGAGAAAAACTGTTTCAGCATATCTTATTCTTTCTTATCTCTTCACTTTTCACTCTTCACTAGCGAAGCGCCTCTGGTGTCAGTCTGTTCTGGGTCATTCGTTCCATGTACTGCTGGATGATGGCCTTCAGCTCACGCTCCATCTGGTGCTGGTGGCTGGTGCCATTTTCCATCTTCCATCTTCCATCATCCAGCAGATTGTGCTGCATTAGCGAATCGCTGAGAGCATAGAAGCCTGTGGCCTTCTGACCGTCAAACTGCAGGATATGGCCGTGCTTCACATACTGGTAGATGCCATTCAGATAGTTTACCGCCCACGTATCCTCAGCAGGTGTCGTCAACAAGTCTTTGCCAAACGACAGGTAAGGCTTGTCGTACCCCAGATACTCCAGGATGGTAGGCATGATGTCCGTCTGTTGGGCAATGGCATCCACCATCCCCTCGCCCATTTCACCACTGGGGTCGTAGAAGATAATAGGCGATGCGAAACCACCAATATCTGTGCGATAGTGCTGGTATTTCGTCATATTCGTATGGTCGCTGGTGATGACAAAAATAGTGTTCTCGTACCACGGCTGTTTCTTGGCACGCTCAAAGAAGTGCTGCAGAGCCATATCCGTATAGCGTATCACCTTATAGATAGGCATCTCAGGGTCTTCCTCCTTGAAGACGTGCTGCCAGGCTGTGGGCACACGGAACGGATGGTGGCTGGACAGTGTGAACAGTGCCGTCATAAAGGGTTCCTTCATGTCCGTTATCTTCTGACACATATATTGCATGAAGGGCTCGTCGCTAATGCCCCACCAGCCGTCATACTCCTCGTCGCCCTTTGTCCGCGGGTCAGCATTGAAATCCTCACGCCCATAGTACGCCTTGAACTTCGTAGCACGGGCAAAGGCCATGAAGCCCATCGAGCCGCGCTCAGCGCCATGGAAGAAAGCCGTCTCGTAGCCTTTGCCATTCAGACAGTCTGCCAGACCCGACACGGTGTTCACGCTGTAGGGCGACAGGAAGAACGGCTCTACAAACATCGGTATGGAAGACAGTATCGAAGGCATGCCGTCTATGGACTTACGCCCGTTGCAGTATGAATAGCGATAGGTCAGTGCACCGTTGGCCAGCAGCGAGTCGGTAAAAGGTGTCTGCGACGGATAACCGGCCTCTTTATTATACGTTCCTATATATTCTCTGCCAAAGCTCTCAATGATGATAACCACCACGTTCTTCTTTATAAACGGATGGCGGCGCTGCGGTTGCTGGATGGGGTTGAATATCTGTTCCAGTTGTTGGTCATCATAGTAGGCTATCACCTCGAAGTTGTTGGTGCCGAGAGTACGTATCAGCGCGAACGGTGTGTTCAGCACCAGTCCCGTCTCCGTAGGGCGGTCACAGTAGTTGTTGGCGTTACTGACAGTGATAGGACGGATGTCACGCGTCCAACCGCCACGCATGCCGGCTACGCAGAAGGGCGTAAAGCCCAGCAGTGACACAAAGAGCGCCAGTGCACACCAACGCCAGTCCACCTCGTTCCTGTCTGTGGTAGGTTTCACATAGAGCCGCCACAAGCCCCACGCTATCAGTGCCGTCAACAGGAAGAAGTACCAGTGGCTGACCATCTCTGTCCAAAAGATGCCGCCAAGGTTGTTCTCGTTCTCAAACTCCTGGAAGATGGTTATCGTGGTGCGACGCATGGAGT
>Ga0247608_10004410_pt1 | contig 15784 bp, 13 predicted proteins | sample 176DNAGHGlowgp2_FD_193490 | JGI IMG/M metagenome (GOLD analysis project Ga0247608, IMG submission 193490) | Sheep rumen microbial communities from Palmerston North, Manawatu-Wanganui, New Zealand - 1766 DNA GHGlow gp2 | ecosystem: Host-associated > Mammals > Digestive system > Stomach > Rumen ... | reverse complement strand
ACCCCAATGATGCTATGCCAACCAGTTAAATAATCAAAATTTTAGTCCAATTAGAATTATGGAACATCGCCAGGTGTCCCTGTTTATCGGCATCTCTGGAGAACGGATGTGAAAATTGGACGCTTACCAAAATTGACAGCTTACATAATCATATTCAAAACCTGATGATGAACGAGAGCGCTGTGGTGAGTTAAATTATCAGAATAATTGCGATGAATTGCTATAGATGTGAAAGTAAATCGCTATTTTTGCAAGATAAAGTGTATACTCGACTCAGGATGTCATAACATAACTTCTAAACTTCTAAAAGAGAAAGAATGCAGATAAAACTAAGAAATGTAAATAAAATAAGAGAGGGGATAGTCAACCTCAATGGACTTACAGTGATAGCCGGAGTGAACGACTCTGGTAAGAGTACTGTGGGCAGAATGTTGTTCTCACTGGTTAAGGCCATCTATAACGCCAAGCATTATAACGAGAATAGAACGATGAGGGAACTTTCCCTGCAAGTGAGTTCTCTCTATCGGATGTTATCTATGGCCGGGGTGAACCTTTCCGCCTTGTCGTTACCTGACAAACAGAGGGATTTTGTGCAGTTTCTTTCTAGTTATGATGATGAAGCCTTGACTTTTGTCAAAGCTATTGAGGAGAAACTGGAAAGTATAGATGCGGTGCCTCGCTACCGGGCTAGTATTATGCGTCGTATTGATAATATAAAAGATACGTTGGAAAGTGGAAAAGACCCGGAAACTCGCTTTGAGAAAGAATTACTCATGTCGCTGAAAGCAGAATTTAAGTCTGATGTCACAAGCTATGGGGCAGAAGTGTCGGAGGTGGAATTCTCTGATAATGATAAGGCGACACCTTTGCATTTTGCTATCAAAGATAATGCAATACTGGTTGCGTCGGAATTAAATATGTCGGACATTAATATTGAGGATGCAACGTTCGTAGAATCACCTTTGTATCTCCAGATGATAGACACTCTGGCTCAGGCGAGAACATTCAAAGATAACAATCTGACATCTCGAACTCTTGGGTTGCGTACATCATACATCAATTACCATACTCAGGATATGGCACAGAAGCTTGATGCTTACAGAGAGGTAGATATGACAGATTTGTTTTTCCGTAATGAAGACGTATTGGAAGTGACTGGTGGCCGTTTTGCGTATGACATTAATAAAAAGTCTTTATTATGGATTAAGGATGGCAAGTCATATGCGCCCATTAACGTTGCCTCGGGTATCAAATCTTTTGGCGTGATACAGATGTTGCTTGAAACGGGTGCTATCAATGAAAATAGTATTTTAATATGGGATGAGCCTGAAAACCATCTGCATCCAGAATGGCAATTGCTCTTTGCTCGCTTGTTGGTTCAACTTGCCCAGCGTGGCATTCCAATCCTGCTGAGTTCCCATAGCCCCTATTTCATTCAGGCTATACGGTTCTATTCTCACAAAACGCCATTACAGGAATATGTAAGATATTATATGGCAGAGGAACAGAGTGACGGCTTTTCTGTGATAGAAGATGTTAGCAGCGACTTGAACAGGGTGTTTGCGAAATTGGCCGCTCCAATGAACGGAATTATCAATTTGTCGGAGTAATGACTGCACAGGAAGTTTTTAGTGCTGTGGATGCTTATGCACCAAGTGCCCCCCAAACAGCGTGTGATTTGAATAAACGCTGTAGGCCAAATAGACAGTGCGCATCGCCTCAGTCGGAACTGATGGTGGATTTCGACCCTGTAAAAACCAAATGGAACTCTTCTCATGGACAGCCTTCTATGTCATCGGTCGATGGATTGGCCTACAATCATGATGTGCTATGTTTCGTAGAAATCAAGAGTACGGTTGACTTTACGGATTTTCAGATAAAGCCAAATAGGACTGATGCATCAAATATGGCGACCATCAATCAGCAAATGGGACGGTACAGCCGATCACTTCAGAAAAAGTTTACAGATAGTATCGCCATTTGTCAAGGTATTACGGGAGATGCTCAGTTTGCCAATGGTATGAGTATCAGATATGTCTTAGTGACAGATATAGACCTATCTCCTTTGGCAAATTTTGCTACACAATTGAGCAACTTGGCCACGGGCTCATCAGACTGGAATTTGATATTTGCCTCGTCGTTAGGTGCCACCTTTAACCGGACAACAGCAAACCTTTCAGGCGTTAAGACGGTCTATAAGTCATGCCAGGAGCTAGATGGATATCTGAGGGGGCTTGTATAGAGGTTTGTTTTTTTATGGATTTACTATTTGAACTGATTCAAGTCACACTGGGGTAGGAAGTCGTTTACAACACTGATTACAGACGTTAAGTGTTGCGGGCGCAGGATGATTATGGTTTCTGGGAAGAAGTATTGCCGGCTTGAGCAGGTGGTGGGGTCTTGAAGAGCTCGGAGCTATGGATTGAAAGAATTATAAATTACGGGATAAAGGAGGAAAAAATGGAGAAACGTATTGTCGGGATTATGAGGAGTGATGCTGGCGATGCGTTTTTGTGTTCATGTGACAAAGGTCGGGAATGACTTCTTTGTTGACATAGACTCATACGTCAAGACTACACCATCGCCAACCATTGCTGAATGGCATTCGTTGTCGAAAGTGTCAAGTGCTAATTTTCTAAAGCTGCCTATGTGGCTTATTGTTAGCGGGACTTATACGCTGGATGAGAGTGGTAGAGTCGTGGGGTGTTTGAGGTGTTTCCATGAGAAGTGAAGATATGTAGGATGCTTCCAAAAAGGAAATATTAAATAAACACAAATTTTTGCATAAAAGAAAGCGTATTGTCAAAAAAATATTAAATTTGCAAACAAATTCGGTTATTGTCAAATGGCGGTTTCAAAGATATTTAAGAATACTATAGACGGAATTCATGTCCCAGTTATTGCTAAAGGGCAGGAATGTAGCGGAGTGGTTTTTACTAACATGGATGATGCGACTGATCCGTCCATTCTGTTTGCTCTTGAAATTGCTCGAAGCAGGTTTAATGCGGATGCAGTTTATTTTCGGTACTATTCTGATAGGAAAACATACATCCCACAGATGTATATTTTTGATTTCACTCTTAGAGAATATTCTGACAATCTTAGGAAGAATGTCCATAAAGCGATGTGGAGTGGAAGTCAGGTTCCTGCATATATGATAGTAGAAAAGACACAAATTACGATCTGCAATGCAAGACTGACGCCAGAAAATGCCAATGAAAGCATATCTGAAATTCTTAAATATGCAGTTGACTCTTTCGACAAATTCCCATCAAATGAATTCGCAAATGGAATGTTCTGGGAGTTACTGGATAAAGAAAAGAACAACGATTTTGATCAAACAGCGACAAAGGATCTGATAAGGGGATTGAAAAGTGTATTCGCTGATTTCCGCTCTCAATCAGGTCTTGACAGACATGTAGCTCTCCGTTTGCTAATGCAGTGCTTGCTCATCAAGTATATTGAAGAACGTGACGAATCAAATCAAAGAGGATATTTTGCTTCCCATTACTTTAAAGTTAATTTTAATTGTGATGATTTCTGTTCTACCATAAGAGCTGGCAAACTGTTGGACCTTCTTGACTTACTTTCCAAGGATTTTAACGGAAAAATTTTTGAATGGGATGTTGAAACGCAATCCAAAGCCAGAGCAGCTATCCAACAGACTGAGGTTAAGAAATTGGCTGATTACCTTGACGCTAATATTGAGGATGATCAATATTTGCTTTGGCGGAAATATTCTTTCTCTTGTTTGCCTGTAGAGATTATAAGTACTGTATATGAGGAACTTCTTACTGACAGTAAGGATATCGTATATACTCCAGAGATGATAGTTTCTACTCTCATAGACGAGTGTATGCCTATTGATAAGCCGCAAAAGAATTTCAAGCTGATTGATGTGAGCTGTGGCTCCGGTATTTTCTTGGTAAAAGCTTACAAACGACTTGTTCAGTGGTGGCGATACGAGCAGTGGAAACAAACTGGAGAACTAAAGAAACCCAATCTCGAGACTCTAAAGGCAATTCTCACAAATTCCATACATGGTGTTGACGTAGAAAGGGATGCTATCAATCTTTCTGTTTTCAGTTTGGCATTGGCAATTCTTGATGAAGTAGATCTTAATCCACCCTTATGGAATGAACTTAAATTCCCAAGAATTGACAGAAATATTAACTGCCAGAACTTCTTTGAATTCATAACAGATTCCCAGAATCATGGCATTTTTGACTTGGTAATAGGCAATCCTCCGTTTAATTTGAAGAAAGAAAACGACAAGGAACCTAATAGGAAGAAATATTTTAAAGAGGTGAAGAAGTTATATGGATATCAAAGCAAAATAAATATCCCCGATGAAAATCCTGCGCTTCACTTTCTTTGTAATTCAATGCCATTGCTGAAAGATAGGGGGATGCTGTGTATGATTCAACCATCAAATCCTTTACTCTATCAGAAAGAAGAGAGATTCAAGGAGTCTTTGTTTGGAAAATACAATCTTCTGCAGGTTATTGATTTCACAAATCTGGATGATAAATTGTGGGGAAGGAAAAGAGTGGCAACGGCTGCAGTTTTCTTAGAAAATTCTGAGCCTGATACAAAGAACGTTCTTCATCTGGTAGCGAATCGTTCTTTTTCAAATACCCACAAACTCTTTTTAGAATTTGATTATTACGATTTTCATTTTGTGAGTAAGCATGATGCCATCTACAATCAATACATTTGGAAATCCAATTTACTTGGCGGTTGTCGGGTAAACAGAATGATTGATAAATTCACGAGATGCAGGACTATTGGTGATTTCTTAAGGCAAAAGGAAAGTGAAGGTTGGGCAAGTGGCGAAGGTTTTATAGAGGCAAATAAGATAGAACTTGATTATATTTATGGTCAACCCTTCCTTGACACAGATTCTTTTAAAGGTGACTGTTCTCAAAATACATTGGGTATTTGCACGATTAAACGATTTTGGCGTCGAACATCCAAACAATTGTTCGAGCCACCACATTTACTGATTAGGAAAGTGTTAAATAAAGACGGTCTCATTTCTTGTCTTTATAACGAATATGTTACTTTTAAGTGTGGTATTTATTCCATTCATGCCCCACAAGAAGATTTAGGTGTCTTAAAGCACTTAGCAGACTATTTAAAGAAAAATGGTGTACTTCTCCGGTTCCTTGTGCAAGCTATGAGCAGCCGAGTCGGTGTTATTAAAGTTAACTCTTTTTATGACGAAGACATAGAAAACCTCCCATATCCAGAAGACGATTTTTATGTGAAGCTTACGGAGTCCGATAAGATTGTTATGAAGGACGCGCTTGATTACTATTCAAATCCGAGAAAGCAGTCCATACATAAGAAACTCTATCAAGAAAAGGTTTCACCTGAAGAACTATCTCTTTTTGCAGTTGTTTTTTGTAAAGGACTGAATAGTTATGCAAAATCTGAAGATAAGCAATATTCACTGTCCAAGATTATTGATGCGGGTGATTATTATGCTATACAGTTTGAATTTCGCAAGATGGGTGAAACACAATATTTAGAGGAAAAAAATGATGATATTGCTGGTTATCTGAAATCCCTTTTCCCTTCTCGTGACAAGCAAATACATTCCGTATATATTCAAAAAATATTAAAAATGAGTGGCAGTGGTATCGTGATATTGGTAAAGCCCAAAAACAGAAGATACTGGTTGCAATCCATAGCATTAAGAGACTCTGATGACATTTTTGCTGATAACATTCAATTGCTTCCCCATGCTTAGAGAACAGAATGCAACATCTATTACAGGTACGAGATTGTTTTCTTCTTGGGAAGAAGTCGAAGCGGTTGTTGTATCGTATGTGGACAATCATCTTCCAGATTTCGTGGCATATTACAAATCACAGGGTAGCCCAGTCGGAGAGAATCGAATAACAGATTTGTTGTGCTCTTATTTCACCATATGCGTGGATGGATTTTTGCCATTCTGGTTTGGGAAAAATCCCACACAAGCTGTTGGCTATAGGGAAAGCGATATGGGGGTGTTTGTGAAAGACAAGGAAATGAATCCGATGCTTCCCATTTTTGAATTTGAAGCAAAGAAATTATCGCTATCTTCTTCAAATAAAGAATATGTTCGTGGTGAAAGAGGTGGAATGGAGCGCTTTAAGCGTGGAATACACTCTCCGCATTTGCCTCATTGTGGCATGCTCGGATATGTGTTCATCCATGATTTGCATTATTGGACAGAACAGATCAATTCATGGATTACAGATCTTGCCGGTCTGTCCCCGTTGTCTGGAGTGGATTGGAGAGGTGATGATGAGTTACTTCATAGCTGTGGGGCCATAGGTAATATTGCCAAGTTCCAATCCAAAAACAAGCGGGTGAGTAAGTCGGATATTCAGATATTTCATTATCTCATGGATTTGCATTAGTTATGTTTTTTTGAGGGGCTCGTTGGATATAAGGAAAGGGTAATAGAAGATGAGAAGACAGATAGCTGCACCAAAGAATTGGCAGGACTTTGAAGAATTATGCTTGCGACTGTGGAGGGACATGTGGGGAGACCCTCATGCTCAGAAAAACGGAAGAGGCGGGCAGAATCAGCATGGAATAGATGTGTTTGGTAAGTCGGCTTACGATGGACAGCTACATGGTGTGCAGTGTAAAGGTAAAAATGCCAATTATGGAGCACAGTTGACTGATAAAGAAATATATAAAGAGGCGGATAATGCAGATGGATTTGACGATAATCTTTCTTCTTTTACCATGGCTACAACAGCACCTAGAGATGAAAAACTACAAGCTGTATGCAGAGATTTGAATGAATCGAATGTACACAAATTTACAGTAAGTGTCTGGTCGTGGGATGATATAGAAGATGAACTCCAGTATCGTACAGATATAATAAAGCATTGTGGTCTAGAATACGATGACAAAGAACAGGAATCATTGTCAATCAAGATTAGTAGAATAACGAGTAAAGAACGGCTCCAGGCATTTGTAACAAGACCAGCTGTTGTTGCTGTGACATCGAAGACTATGCGTGTGTTGCTACATCATGTGTTTTATGAGATTATGCAGAATGCCTTTATACATGGGAAGGCGACTCATTGTATGCTTTTGTATGACGACTTTAAATTTACCTTGATGGACGATGGGGGTAAGTTTAATCCGAATGCGCTATTACCTAATAAAGGAAGTGGTGGCGCAATTACAATAACACGTTTGTTTAATGAGTGTAAAGAGGGGCTGAAATCGAACTATGACTATCGAGAGGTGGATGACAAACTGTTGAATGTGTATACTATGACCTTTACTCCGGAAATGCTGGGCAAAGAAATAAGTAATAAGGTTGAATTTATGATTAATCAGGACTTTCAGATACAAACCCGGACAGAAGCGGGTCAGTTGGCAATAGAACAAATGTCGTTGCTTACTCCGACAGATGATGTGTCGGTGCTATTTGGAGATATGGTTAATAATAGCAATGTGAAGGCATATGTAAGCAGTGCGGTCAGAATAGTGGATCCAGAGAGACTGACGGTGTCGTTGCATTCGTCGCAGGCGGGATTGGAGGAACAATTGAAAGAGCTTACGCCGAATGTTCATGTGAGGTGAGAGTGGAATTGCGAAATAGGTAAGATAGGGCGGAAATACGGTGGTACGGAGAGATTGGAACTAAGGAAATATGAAAAGTAAGATAAAACTGTCTGATTATTGCACCATCAAGCGATCTGGCGAGGCATTTATAGATATAGACACTGGTTGGAAATTCTGGTGTGACCTGCATGGCATGGATGCAGATTACGCTCAGTTATTTATTCGCCGTCTGGCAAGGAAACGTCGTTTGAATGATGAAGATACATTGCTGGATGCAGAGGTGACGGTGCCAGATATTCAGACGCAGAGATTTATAGTAGGTGCCATAAAGACTTTGGATCAGATCTGGATAGAAACGGGGGACGTTATGAAAGCATATAGGGAAATGCAGCAACTGACAGGTGATCCATACTTTGACGAGATGAGAAAATATTACAACAACTATTTTGGAGAGTTGAATGATCACCGATTTTTGTTGATAGATCAATTGATGGGAGTATAGTGATATGACACTGGAAGAAGTAGCAAAATGGATACGGGACGAAGGAAAACGGATAGTTGTGCTCTATGCGTTTAATGCAACGGGTAAGACAAGGCTTTCGGTGGCTTTCAAAGAACTGATGCGTGATAAGAACGGACATCAGACAGGTATATATTATAATGCGTTCAGCGAAGATCTGTTTGCATGGGATAATGATATGAAACATGCAGAGAAGGAAATGCGCCTGCGGTTGGTATTTAGCAGCCTGAATAGGCTACATCGCGAAATAGATGAAAATAAGATAAGAACACTGCTACAGCCATATCACATCAGTTATGACTTTCGATTCAAATGGATTAATGATGACCCGAATTCTGGGATTGAATACATTAACTTCTTCAAGAACGAAGAGCCCGAAAAGAATATCAAAATTTCGAGGGGTGAAGAAAGACTCTTTGTATGGGCCTTTATCATGGCATTGTTTATGGAGGAGACTGGACATCTGGGTGAGAATAAGTTTTTCTTTATAGATGACCCCGTATCCAGTTTGGATGATAACAACCTGTTTGTAACTGCATCTATGCTGGTGGAACTTATGAAGGAGAATTATAAGAATTCGAGAATCATTGTCACCACACACCACATGGGTTTCTTCTCAACACTGACGTCGCTGATGAAGAATTCTGATTCTGAGGAATTGAAATATACAGAGATAACAGTTAAAGAGGATGGACAGGACAAAAAGAAGAAGGTGTTAGATCCCAAATATGATATCAAGTTTCTGGAAAGAGTTGGTGAGCAATACACTATTAAGGGGAATAGTAGCGGTTTTTTACAATATCACCTGCTGCTGTTGCAAAATCTGAAGAAATTGACAGAAGATGAAATCATACCCTTGCATTTTGTTCAATTACGCCAGATATTGGAATTGATATCATCTTTCCAAGGGAAAGGTAATTTCAGCATGGCATTGGGTACAGCTCATGTTGTTATGTGGCATGGGATAAACGTGGCAGATAGGATAAATGCTTTGTCGCACCAGAGGGTGTATGAAAGAGCACTGCCTGTGGTAAACCCCCAAGACAAGAAGATGCTATTGGAAGTGGTGAATGCTTTAATAGAGACGTTTAAATTCAGCGTAAAGTAGATGATAAATTATAGAACTATAGCAAGACAACTGACTCTGTTTATACGGCAGTATAGTCCACTGTCGGTGGAGGAGATGTGTCCGATTACGTTATCTATTCTGTGTTTTAGGTTCGCTGCATACGACAGGGCACAGGAAACGTATGGTGAAACTGACCCCTGGGGATGGCTGATTAGAAAGGTCGGAGAAGAAGGCCTTGAACCTAAATATCTGTTACAAGATACACTTTCGGAAGCGGGAGTTCTGTTTAAGGATAAGGAGATGTACAACTTATATGACAGAGCTATGAGGGCTGTTGGTCGACTTCCGGAAGGTGATTTCTGCAAGGAGTATTTATTACTGATAGATGAGTTGACTAAAGACTACTGCGTTGATATACGACGTGCTGGCATCTTTAATCATATACTACAGATACATGGTGGACGTTATATGGAGACGGTGCCAGCAGAAGTCACTTCGTTGGTGAGCATGCTGATTCGCAGATATGTGTGGGATAATCCAGGAGCAGTGTTGTATGAACCAGCTTGTGGTGTGGGCTCTTTAGGTGTGCGCGTCTTTGGACGCAATGCCTCCAGACTTGCTGGTTTGGTGATGAGGGAAGGTTCGGTATTGCAAGCGGATATGGCCAGACTGAATCTGTTTGTGAATGGTATTGTGCAATATGACCTTAAGAATGAAGATCTCTTACGGGATGACTGGATGCCTACAGAGCGTTTTGACGTGGTCGTTAGTATGCCAGCATGGGGGCAGCGTCGCAGGATAGATCCGCCCTTACAGGGTGGACTGCCATTGAGGTATCCTCAGTTTACGGAACTGCCATACGACTATGCCTGTATTATGCGTGGATTGGAATCACTGAAGATGGACGGAATGATGGTGATGGCTATGCCTATGGGTGTTCTGATCCAGATGGGGATAGGAGAGGCTGTACGCAGGGAGATAATATTACATAAAGACTTACGTGCAGTTATTGGTATGCCAGTAAATATGCTCTATTCTACGAGCGTAGCATTTGCACTACTTGTGTTCCAACACTCGGAGCGACGAAAAGGCGTGTTGATGGTGAATGCCAAAGATCTGTATGATGGTCATGGGCGATTGAATAGGATGAACTTGAGCAATCAACAGAGAATCGCACAATGTTTTTTAGGTCATAGAACGGTTATCGGGTTGTCACGTGTGGTGGAATATGATGAAATTGCCAATAATGGCTTTAATCTGTTGCCTAGTCATTATGTAAAGGATCCGACGGCAGAACAGCGTGCCATTACAGAGAAAATCAAAGAGATTAATGAACTGACTGCCAGGATGAAGGAAATAACCCTTCAGCATAATGAGTATCTGAGGCAGTTGGGGTTGCCGGAATTGGAGCTATGAGAAAATATGATTACTGAGGAATTATTTAAAACCATACCAACAACCAGATACCAAGGGAGTAAAAGGAAAATTCTTCCCTGGATTTACGATTGCATAAAGGATGTGGAATTTAATACAGTCCTTGATGCCTTTGGTGGTAGCGGTATGGTGAGTTACCTTTTTAAGCATATGGGTAAGCGAGTAACATATAACGATTTGTTTCGTTTTAACTATCTCATCGGACAATCGATAATTGAGAATAATAAGGTACTTCTTAGTGATGCTGATGTGGATTATTTGCTAAATCCTCATTCGCAATTAAATGGTTTTATTGCAGATACGTTTCATAATATTTACTTTCTTGATGAAGAAAACAGATGGCTGGATATGGTCATCGGTAATATTGAAAGTCTTTCGGAATTATATTCCGCCCCCAAACTGCGATATAAAAAGGCCATAGCTTATAATGCTCTTTTTCAGGCATGTTTAATTAAAAGACCCTATAATCTTTTTCATAGAAAGAATCTGGATATGAGAACAAGGGATGTAGTAAGAAGTTTTGGCAACAAGACAACCTGGGATAAACCATTCCCTGATCATTTTCGAACTTTTGTCATGGAGATAAATCAATCGGTATTTAGATCTAATGTAAAATGTAGGGTTATCTGTCAAGATGTGTTTGACATTAAGACCGGGTGTTATGACCTTGTTTACTTGGATCCTCCATATCTCAAAAAGGGGGATTCAAATGAGAGTTCAAACTATATGAAGTGTTATCATTTTCTAGAAGGAATTGCTAATTATAGCGAGTGGGGAGATTTGATAGATAATGATACTACGAACAAAAGACTAAAAAAGGATTATGCTCCGAACTACTTTAACTTGACTGATGCTCAGGTTACTTTTGAGCGATTAGTTAATAAATTTAGGAAGAGCATAATCGTGTTGTCGTATCGATATGGTGGCACACCGACTATAGATGAGTTGTCACAGATGATGTTGAAATATAAGGAGCATTTGAAAGTTTATGATAGACATTACAAATATGCTTTGAATAAGCAGAACGGGAACGCTACATTAAATAGGGAATATTTATTAATTGGTTATTGATATGGATATTTTTGGAAAAAACATTAGGATATCTGCAATTTTGATAATATCAGTGATTCTTGTTATTATATTAATTGTTTTAATCATAGTTTTTTGGCAATTGGAAGATTGTAATGGCAAATTAAGTGGCTTTATGGCCAGTTTAACTGCCGGTCTTTTGATTGCGATAATTCAACTGGGCATTGCATGGTATGACTATATTAAGAATTCCGAACTTAGAAAGTTGGAATTAAAGGAAATCCTTTATGATAGGGATGAAAGAAACAAGTATGAGGCTTTTATTAAGTCTTCAAAAAGACAGATAGATGTAATGGGTGTTACGGCAAATAGATTTTTTAGTCATTTCGCAGATCTTGATGTCAATGCCTCTGCAGGTGCAAAGACTTTGATATATGCGTTGGAACATGGTGTAACAGTTCGTATTTTATTGCCACTTGACAAATATTTGCCAACTGAAGAGAAAAAGAACGCAGCAAAGATTGTTTCGGAAAAGTACAGAGAACTGCATAATAGGTATAAAGGAATAGAGATCCGGTATTTCGACCATTCCCCTGCACATAGCATTTTTAGGGTTGATGATACTTGTATTGTGGGACCAGTTTTTCCAAAAGTTGAAAGTAAATATACCCCTGCATTGTATTTGTTGAATTCAAGTCCGATGGCTGTAAAGTATATCAGCTATTTCGACTCTGAGTGGGAAGATGCAACACCAGCCTGATATGCTAAGGATTAAAGCATTCCCGAGAATACACATATCCCTGATAGGGATGAATAATGATGGCTATAGACTGAATGGCGGTATCGGATTTTCTATAGCTTCGCCAACTCTAGACATGAGTTTTGAACCATCTTACTCGATTGATGTCGTTGATAAGAGAGACCATGGCTTTACTCTATATGAATTGGATAGATTGAAGAGGCATCTCAATGATGTGGTACTGAAAGAAAAGTTTGATACTGCTCTTCGTTGCATAATTCATGAAGGTATGATACAGTCTCATGTTGGATTGGGATCTAACTCTATGATATATCTCTCATGTGCAGAGGCTCTTTTTATACTGAACCAACGAAGCTATAATAATAAGGACGTGATAGCCTTTTCTGGGAGAGGTGGAACATCTGGAATTGGGATTAATACATATTTTAAAGGTGGTTTTATCTTTGATGCAGGTATCTCAAACCAAGGACAAAGGTCTTTGGCCCCTTCGTCTGTATTTGTCGGAGAAGTGGCGCAACCCCCGTTGCTACTAAAAAAACTAAGGCTTCCGCAATGGGATTTGGGAATTTGTATGCCTCCTATAGCTTCCAAGTCAGAAGATGAAGAGAAAGGCTTTTTTCAAGAGAATTGTCCAATTAATAAAGATGCAGTAGAATCGATATTGTATGAGGCTGTGTATGGTGTCACATCGTCATTGATGGAGTGGGATTTTAATACATTTTGCAAGTCGATTGACGTTATACAACAAACGAAATGGAAGTTGTTGGAAAGGAAATTGTATGGTAAGGAATTGATGGCGGTCGAATCTGTCATTAGAAAAGCAGGTGCCAGATGCGTGGGGATGTCGAGTCTTGGGCCAATGCTCTATTTCTTTGGTGATGACATTGATGCCATTGTTGACCAAGCAAAAAAGAATATGCCATTATGTGTTTTCTTTAAGACATCATTTAACAATTCTAGTAGGGTCGTAGAACATGACTAATATTACTTTTGTTACTTCGAACCGTACAAAACTGGCTCATGCCCGATATTTATGTAGGGATTATAATGTTAACATTCTACATTATAAGAAATTCTTCTATGGTAAAGGCTACGAAGAACCTCGTGTGGATGATAGGAGTATCTTACTGTCTGAGAGCTTTAAGGATGCCGTGGCTAGATGGAAAAAGCATTTTTCTGGGAATAATGGACTATTATTCTTTATTGAAGATACTTCAGTAAAAATAGATGCGCTTAGTGATGAAAAGAGTGAGATACCAGGAGTAGATGTCAAGTATTGGATGCAAGAGACAAACTTTGAGGAATTAGACAGGGAATTAAAAAAAAGAGGAAATAATCGTAGGTGTAGTGTTACATCTCATGTAATGCTATTCCTTACGGAAGATCTTAGAAATAGATTGAGATTTGGTGAAGATTTTATTGTCTTTAAGAGCTCTGCAGAGGGTTATGTGACAGAAAAGGAATATAGCATCAAGACACAGATGCTTTATCCATGGTTGGACAATAAGACATTTAATAAATGGTTTGTGCCAAATGGATATTCTAAGCCTGTGAGTATGCTCAATATAGATGAGGCTGAGGCTGGCGACTTTAGAAAGGGCGCCTTTGAAGACATGCTTGATTTCTTAGCAAAGAATGGAGTAATAAGAAATAGACGATATGTGGATAATCAGACTTACCTTCAGTTTTATGATAGTTTCGTAGTGTGCGGTAGGACATGTGCGGGAAAATCAACAATTGGCAAATATCTGGTGGATAAATATGGATATTATCACATAGAAGCTAGTGAGTTTATGACCCAAAGGTTACTGGAGACTCAGGGAACTAAGTCGAATGTTGATAAACATGACTTCGCTTCAGAAGTCTTAAAGGTTGATTCGTTGTTTGTTGTGAATCGCTTAGTTGACTATTTGCATGAGAATGGTATCATTGACCGATTTGTGATCACAGGTTTCCGTACCCGGTCTGAGGTTGAAGAATTCAAAAAATCATTCCATGGTAGTAGGGTGAATTATATTATTCTCAATGCCAGCTATGAAGAACGATGTAAACGTTGGATGCGAAGACATCGCGAGGTTGATAACTATACAGAAGATCGGTTCAAGATTATAGATGATGTTCAAGAGAGGATGGGCGTAGGGACTATTACGGATATAGAGGGATTCCAGATTCTTGATAACAGTGCCGATGGTTTGTCATTGTTTTATAAGGGATTCCGAAATAAATTCTTACGAGGAATATTGCAAGAACCTATCAGGATAACCGAAAAAGAATTGAGTAAGCAGACAATATCCTTGGAGAGTGCTATCCTGATAACATTGACTATTGAATATCAGAAAGATGAGACAAAATCGTTCACAACAACCGAAATTGCCCATCTTGTGAATAGATATTTTAGGACATCTAAAAGGAATAAAAATAATGTGAGTAGATATTTCAATCAGGCTTATTATGTGTATTATGAGGTGAAATATGAGAATCGCAAGAATCGGTATAAGATATCTCCGATAGGCTATTCAGAAGCAATGTTGACTTTAGGAAGCCTTAGCTGTTTTAATGATAGAGAGAATCCTAAATGAAAATTTAAGTGGGATAGGAACTTTTATACGCAATATAATTGGCCTATGGTCGAGTCGCTCCTTGTACAAGGCATGGCTCGATCGAACTCGGAATCAACTTTTGCATCGATCGTCACTCCCATCAGGAATCGTTTGAGTATAATATCAGAGTCATGTAATTGGTTTGAAATGGACAAAAAAACTCAGGGGACATATCGCTCCCTGAGTGTAATATATGTTTTTAATAAATTCCAAGCTGGGATTCGAACCCAGGACCTGACTCTTCGTTAAGGAGCCGCTCTTTCCACTGAGCTACTTGGCCGGTGCAAAGATACAAATTTTTGTGTAATAAAAAAAATATTTTGGAAATAAATTATGATTTCGAGAGCTTTATTTTAGATAAAACGGAGCATATCCCCCCCCAGGCCGTCCGAGAACCCTGATTTTAAAGGTATTTTAGCCTGATTTGGGGCGATTTTGGAGCCATATAAAGACCTCTACCGCAGGGGCAGATTCTTACTTGATTTTTCCTTGTTAATGAATTATGAGCTCCTGCTGGCTTAAAATGAGCCTCATAGAGCCGTTTTTTTGAGTATATACTTCTCCCTATTCTTATCTTAGGGCTGAAACCAATGCTGGAACGCCTTTAATGTTTATGGCACGACGCATGTTGTATGACAGACAGAACATAGCCATCTCTGCAGTTACTTTAGGGAGTGTCGCCAATTATTAAGAAACTTTATAACTAATTGATTTGTAATGTGATATAAATTTTGTACCTTTGTACAAGATAAGAAAAATCCCCCCGACCACCGTAGGAAAGTGCAAATCGGGGG
>Ga0247608_10004409_pt1 | contig 15784 bp, 15 predicted proteins | sample 176DNAGHGlowgp2_FD_193490 | JGI IMG/M metagenome (GOLD analysis project Ga0247608, IMG submission 193490) | Sheep rumen microbial communities from Palmerston North, Manawatu-Wanganui, New Zealand - 1766 DNA GHGlow gp2 | ecosystem: Host-associated > Mammals > Digestive system > Stomach > Rumen ... | reverse complement strand
TGCATGCTCCTCGGCCACGACGGCTGGGACTCCGACCAGCTTGCTGAGGAAGCCCAGGGCGCGCTCGACGGATGCCAGTTCGTCAGCCGTATCGGCTTTGCCATGCCCGAGGCCCGCGAGTTCGGCGAGAAGATCGTTGCCAAGTACGGCGGCACCCTCGAGACCGAGTGCCTGTTCGGCCGTGACGGCGTGTACTGGATCGCCGACGCTATTGAGCGTGCCGGCTCTGCCGATCCCACCGCGATCCGTGACGCCCTTGAGGCCACCGACGTCTACAACGGCCTGATCGGCCAGCTCGTCATGAACGCCGAGACCCACAACCCCGTCATGGCCTGCGAAGTCTTCGAGTTCCAGACCAACGACGGCGCCCATGTGAAGGTTCCCGTCAAGACCGTCGAGGCTGTTACCGACTGATGTGCCGCTGAAAGCATAACATTGCGCAATTCCCATACAGAGGGGGAGGACTTGCTCCTCCCCCTCTGAGATTAGATGAAAGGATAAATAGGAGATCGTATTATGTTCTTGCAACAGCTTATTACGGGAATCTCCATCGGCGGCATCTACGCGCTGCTCGCCACCGGGTATTCCCTGATCTACAGCTTGCTGGACTTCTCCAACTGGGCCCACGGCGAATTTGCCATGCTCGGCGCCTATGTGGCGATCGTGTTTGCAAACATGGTGGGCGTACCGTTCCTGATCGCGGCTGTTCTCGGCGTGTGCGGCGCGGCACTGATCAGCTTTTTCTGTGAAAAGGTGGTCTACCGGCATATCCGCAGCACCGGCGCACCGAACATGTTCCTGATGATCGGCGCCATGGGCATGTCCACGATCTTCCAGCAGGTCGCAAACCTGGTCTTCACCGGCCAGTACCGCTCCTTCAAGTTCAAGCTCCCCGTCAACACCATTGAGATCGCGGGCGCTTATCTCGGCGTTCTGGACCTGATCAGCCTGGTGCTCACGGCGGTGATCCTTGTCTTCCTCATGTACCTCATCAACAAGACAAAATTCGGCCTGAACGTGCGCGCCATCGCCTGCAACGCCTACGCGGCCCGCGTGCTCGGCGTGCGCGTCGACCGCTCGATTGCCTCCGTGTTCCTGCTGGCCGGCTCCCTCGCGGGCGTCGCCGGCATCCTCTACGGCATGAAGTACAATGTCTTCCCCACCATGGGCAACATCGGCCTGAAGGCATTCGTAGCCTCCGTGGTCGGCGGCCTCGGCAGCGTGCCCGGCGCCATTGTCGGCTCCCTGCTGTTGGGAGTCCTGGAGACCTTCGTCTCCGGCTATGTCAGCTCCAGCCTGCGCGACTTCTTCTCCTTCGCTCTGCTGATCGTGCTGCTGCTCGTCAAGCCCAGCGGCCTGTTCGGCGTGGATGTCCAGGATAAGGCATAAGGGGGTGCAGCTGTATGATTGAATTTTTCAACAACATCAACACCGGCATCTGCTCCTTCCTGCACATCAATTCCTACATACAGGGTGTCGTTGTGCTTTTGTGCATCAACATCATCGCCATCCTCGGCATGGCGGTGCTGACCGGCTTTACCCGCCTCTTCTCCTTCGGCAACGCGGGCTTCATGGCCATCGGCGCGTACACCGCCGCCATTTTGATCGTGCGCCATAACGTCAACTTCCTCATCGCCATGGTCATCGGCGCGGCCTTCGCGGGCTTCATCGCCTTCCTGCTGGGCTCTCTGACCCTCAAGCTCAAGGGCGACTACTTCCTGATCACCTGCCTGGGCTTCGGCGAATGCGTGCGCGTACTGTTCAACTATTTTAAAAAGCTCACCGGCGGCTCGGCGGGCTTCCCCGGTATCCCCAACTATTCCAGCATGGTCTTCGCCGTGATCTGCGCCATCCTCGCGTTTTTCGTCGCTTGGCGCTTTATACACTCCAAATTCGGGCGAAACCTCACCTCCATCCGTGAAAATGAGCTGGCGGCCGAGGCGGTCGGCATCAATGCTTTCCGCTACAAGAGGCTGAGCTTCACCTTCTCGGCGGTCTACGCGGGCTGGGCGGGCGCACTCTACGCGGGCTACATGATGTACATCGTGCCCACGAACTTTGCGCTGAATAAGTCCATCGAGCTTATCACCACCACCGTTATCGGCGGCCTCGGTTCACTCACCGGCTCGGTGCTCGGCGCCATGCTCGTCACCCTCCTGCCGGAGGTGTTCCGTTCCTTGTCCAACTACCGTATGCTGATCTACGGCTTCGCCGTCGTGCTGATCATCATGTTCCGTCCCAACGGCCTCTACGGCTATAAGGAATTTTCGCTCAAGCGCACGATCGCCTGGTTCAAGAAGCTCTTTGGCGGCAGCGCAAAGGCCGGAAAGGAGGAAGCGTAATGGAAGATCTTGAAAAAAGAGTAGCCGAACTCGAAGACAGGGTCACGATGCTCGGATACAGGATTTCTGTCATGGAAAACCGCGATCCGGTACTCGAGATGCAGAATGTGGAGAAGCACTTCGGCGGCGTGCATGCCATCGACAACTTCTCCGTCAAGATCGAACAGGGCCAGATCCACGGCCTCATCGGACCGAACGGCGCCGGCAAGACCACCATCTTCAACAACATCACCGGCATCTACGCCCCGGACGCGGGCAAGATCCTCTTCCGCGGCTATGATATCACCGGCTCCTCGCCCCATAGAGTGGCTCAGCTCGGCATCGGGCGCACCTTCCAGAACATCCGCCTGTTCTCCAACCTCTCGGTCATGGATAATGTCATCATCGCCAGCGGCAATGACGCGACCTACAATCTAGCCGAGGCCATCTTCCACAACAAGAACTACAAGCGCCGTGAGCAGCACCTGCAGGACAAGGCCATGCATCTCCTGGAGATCGTGGGCCTGCAGGACAAGGCAAACGAGCGGGCAAGCTCCCTGCCCTACGGGCATCAGCGCAAGCTGGAGATCGCCCGCGCCATGGCGCTGGAACCGAAGCTCCTGCTTCTCGACGAGCCTGCCGCCGGCATGAACGCGGACGAGTCCATGGAACTGGTTGACTTTGTTCAGGAGATCCGCAGCCGATTCAAGATCACCATCCTCATGATCGAGCACCACATGGATGTCGTCTCCAACCTCTGTGACTACTGCACGGTTCTCAACTTCGGCAAGACCCTGGCTGTCGGCACGCCCGCCGAGGTCAAGAGCAATCCGGAGGTCATCCGCGCCTATCTGGGAGGGACTGAATAATGGCTGTACTGTTGAAAGTTGAAAACCTGAAAGCGGCCTACGGCGGCATCCATGCTCTGCGCGGCGTGTCATTGCAGGTGGAGGAGGGGGAGATCGTCTCCGTGCTCGGCGCAAACGGCGCTGGCAAGTCCACTCTCTTGAAGTGCATCTCGGCGGTCATGAAGCGCGTTGAGGGCAACATTGAGTTCGACGGCAAGCCCATCTCCAACAAGCCCTATGAGATCGTGGAGGCCGGCCTTGTTCAGGTTCCGGAAGCGCGGCAGATTTTTGCCAAGCTCACGGTGGAGGAGAACCTCCGCGTCGGTGCGGGAAACCGTAAGGACACCGACGGTATTAAGAAGGACTTTGAACGCGTCTACGCCCTGTTCCCTCGACTCAAGGAGCGCGAGAAGCAGTACGGCGGCCTCCTCTCCGGCGGCGAGCAACAGATGCTGGCTATCGCCCGCGGCATCATGGCAAAGCCCAAGCTCATGATGTTTGACGAGCCGTCCCTCGGCCTTGCGCCCGTGATTGTGACGCAGATGTTCGAGGCGATCAAGGAGCTCAACAAGGAGGGCATTTCCATTCTGCTTATCGAGCAGAACGCGAACAAAGCTCTGCAGATCTCCGACCACGCCTACATCATGCAGACCGGCCTTGTGGTGCGTTACGGCACCGGCAAAGAGCTGCTGGCTGACGATACCCTCAGCGCTGCCTACCTCGGCGAATAAACCCATCATGAAAAGAGACACCGCCGCTGTCCAAATCCGGACAGCGGCGGCCTTTCACTATTGGTTCAATTGTTCCTCTCGCCGGCGGATCTCGTCGGCGCGGGCGATCACCTTTTCCTTCCAGCTGTCGTCATCCGCATCGAGCTGGTAGACATTGAAGCCCATCTGTCTGCCCGAGGTGACGATCACAGCCTCATCGTCGACATGCAGGGAGATGCGGTAGTGGCTGGGGACCTTTTGCGGCAGGGTCTCCTTACGGTCGCGCTGTACCTCGCGCAGATGCCGCTCGCCGTTGACGATGCCGTCGAATCTCACGCCGTAGCAGCGAAACAGACGCCGGATATATCGCTCCGAGCGGAAGGACGAGGTGTAGACCCAGACCTCATAGCCCATCTTCTGCAGCGTGCGGATAAGCTCCGGCGTGCCGAGCCTGAGCCGCTCTTTGAAAAATTTGTTGAACGGAAAGGGCGGCGGCGGCTCGGTCTTGTGCGTCAGCGGCGAGACAAACAGGACCTCGTCGAGATCGAAGGAAACTCTCATGACTGCTCCCTCTCCTTTGCGATGCCCTCCACGATCTTCATCACCGTCTGTGCCCATTCGGCGGCGGGAGCCTCAAAACTGTGTACCTCGTAGCGCTTGCCGATATGCCCGGTTCGCACGACCGAAGCGCTGTCGATGTGGAGCGTCTCCTTGTACTGATTGCGCATCAGCTCCTCCATGCGTTTTTTTGTCTCCTCGCTCATCCAGCCCTTGCGCGCGCTGCCGGTGATGATCCCGTCGAGCCGCACGGAGTAGTGCCGGAAATAACTGCGGATGTATTCAAAGGAATAGTATTTTGCGGTATAGACCCAGATGTCGTAGTCCTGCTTGCTCAGATAATGCAGCAGGGCCGGGACCCCGCAGCGGATGCGCTCCCGGTACCAGCGGCTGAACGGGAAGGACAGCCCCTTCTCCGCAGGCTCATCCTCCCCGCAGAAGACGACCTCGTCCAGATCCAGGGTCACGCGCTTATTGTGCTGGGACTTGCGGATCATCTGCTCAATGTCCGTCTCCTGTGTGAGATTGACGATGGAGATGGGGAGCGGGTTATAGTTGACCTTTATTGCCGCGCCCCAGCGGTGATGGCCGTTTAAGATCATGTAGCCCTCGGGATAGACCTTCTGTACGATGAGGGGATCCTTCCAGATCTTCGCGTCTGCCTCGCGGTGGCGGACAAACTTGTCGGCGTAGTCCGAGAGGATGGTATAGTTGGGGCCGATCGAGGGAAAGCAGAACTCGTCATCCGGGTTCGGGTGAAGCTGCTGCCAGCGCGCCTTTTTTACGAACATCCTTTCCGCCAGCGAAGCCTTGACCGGGACCATGGTTCCCCGCTCCTTTTCGATCTCGTCGGCAATAAACTGCTCAAATTCCGTGGCGCGCGCCATAAAGCGATCCCTCCGCTGCATGTATTGATAGTTGAATTATACTTCTTTTGCATTCAAATGCAAGGAGCAAAACGGAAAACGTGAAAAAATATCAGAAGAACATTGACAGAGAATGCCGAAAAAAGTAAAATGTACCGGTCGATTACATTTTTATGCCCGATCACAGACGACCGGGCGAAACGGAGGAACAACGCATGAGCAAGGAAAACTACGGCTTTACTACCACGGCCATACACGGCCACAGCATCAAGGACGCAAACGGCGCGCTTATCACGCCGATCTATAATTCATCCACCTTTATTTTTGATTCCACCGCCCAGGGCGCGGCGCGTTTTGCGCTGGAAGAGCCCGGCTATATTTATGCCCGCCTCGGAAACCCCACCTGCACCGCCGTGGAGGAGACGCTTGCAAAGCTTGAGGGCGGCGAGGCCGGCCTCATCACCGTCTCCGGCATGGGCGCCATCACCGCCACGATCTGGACCTGCATCTCGGCAGGGGAGGAGATCGTCGCCGACAAGACCCTCTACGGCTGCACCTTTGAATTCTTTGAGCACCACCTGAGCCGCTTCGGCGTCAAGGTGCATTTCATCGAGATGACCAATGAGGACGAGCTTCGCGCGGCCCTCAACGACAAGACCCGCATCGTCTACCTCGAAACCCCGGCAAACCCCAACCTCAAGATCACCGACATTGAAAAGACAGCGAAGATCGCCCATGACTATAACCCCGCCATCAAGGTCATCTGCGACAACACCTTCTGCTCTCCCTACATCCAGCGCCCGCTGGAGCTGGGCGCGGACATCGTCGTACACTCCGCCACCAAGTACATCAACGGTCACGGCGACCTGCTGGCGGGCGTGGTGGTCAGCGACGCCGAGACCATCAACAACATCCGCCTCATCGGCATCAAGGACATGACCGGCGCCTTCATGCCCGCAAACGAAGCCTACCTCGTGGCCCGCGGCCTCAAGACGCTGGAGATCCGCATGCAGCGCCACTGCGACAGCGCCATGAAGGTGGCACAGTACCTCAAGACCTGCGACAAGGTGGAGAAGGTCTATTACCCCGGCCTTGAGGAACACGAGGGTCATGAGATCGCCAAAAAGCAGATGCACGGCATGTACGGCGGTATGGTGAGCTTCGTCGTCAAGGGCGGGCGCGCAAAGGCGGCCATCGTTGCCGACAGCGTGAAGGTCGCGACCCTCGCCGTCTCCCTCGGCGCGGCCGAGACCCTCATCGAGCATCCCGGCTCCATGACCCACTCCCCCTACACCGAGGAGGAGCTGGAAGCTGCGAACATTGCCCCGGGCCTTATCCGCTTCTCCGTGGGCCTGGAAAACCCCGAGGATATCATCGCCGACCTCAAGCAGGCTTTTGAAAAGATCTGATGATACGAAAGGCGACAGCCTCCGACCTTGACGCCGTGGAGGCGCTGTACGGCGAGATCCACGACGCCGAGGAGCGGGGGAGCATCACCACCGGCTGGCTGAGAGGCATCTATCCCGTCAGGGCGACAGCCGAGGCGGCTATCGCGCAGGATGAACTTTTTGTCATGATCGAGGACGGAAAGCTCATCGGCGCCGCTGTCATCAATCAGATCCAGGTGGACGTATACGAGGGCGCGGCCTGGGAGTACCCGGCTTCACCGGAGGAGGTCTGCGTCCTGCACACACTCGTGATCTCACCTGCGGCATCGGGAAAAGGCTTTGGCCGCGCGTTCGTGCGGTACTATGAGGACTTTGCCCGCGCTCATGGCTGCATAGAGCTTCGCATGGACACCAACGCGAGAAACCGCGCCGCAAGAAGACTCTATGCCATACTCGGCTACCGGGAGATCGGCACCGTGCCCACTGTCTTTAACGGCATCCCGGGCGTGCATCTTGTCCTGCTGGAAAAGCATTTGTCATAATCTGATAGAACGGGCGCGTTGCTGAATACGTAGCATTTTGTCATTCTGAGGAACAAAGTGACGAAGGATCTTTCTTTTGAAGTTTTTTGCAGACTTTCGGAGAAAGATCCTTTGCTTACACGAACATTAGAGATTCTTGGCGGCTTGCCGCTTAGAATCTCTTTACCCTTTAGGAGGATGACATGCATTTTGCAACGCGCCAAAATCATTTCCCGCTGAAACGGGGAGCCACGGGAAAAGGAAATCAAACACGATGCGAGGTTAGGATCTAGTTCTCTGCCGCCTTCGACTAAAGGAGCATCGATTACAAAAACTGTTTTTTGGGAGTTGACAACCTTCTGATTTCATGTATAATATATTTATCAATTGGACACAATTAAAAAGCATAAAATCAAATTATGCGAAAGGAACGTTTGCTGAAAGGAAGTCAACTGTTATGTACACTGTCAAAAAAATCGTCAATACCATCATCCGCTGTCTCGCTGTTTGCTGCGGCCTGTTCCTGATCATCCACTGCCGCGTCATCGCCGCGTGCTTTACCGGCATCGAAATGCCCGAGGCTCCCGCGTGGCACAAACGCGGCTTCCATTGCTGAACAGGGGGGATCGCGCGATGAGCCGGATCGACGAAAGCTTTGACATACAGGCCTATATGACGAAGGGCGTGGAAAACGTCGTGGCCGACGCCCTGAAGGCCACCTTCAAGGACCCAAGAGAGAGTGCCTTCATGCTGAAATTTGCCGCGGCATCTGCGGCTGCCTCCAAAAAGCGTCGGGAGGCGGAGGACAGAGGCGAGCATATCCCGCCCTTCCTGATCGCCAGCATCACCAGCCAGTGCAATCTGCACTGCGCGGGCTGCTATTCCCGCTGCAACAATGCCACCGTGGACGCCGCCCCGGTCGAGCAGCTTACGGATGCCGAATGGCTTCGGATCTTTGACGAGGCCGACGAGCTTGGCATCAGCTTCATCCTGCTTGCGGGCGGCGAGCCGATGCTCCGTCGGGACATCATCGAGGCCGCCGGGAAGAAGCCCAATATTCTGTTTCCGATCTTCACCAACGGCACCTTTATCGACAAACGCTACTTTGAGCTCTTCGACCGCTGCCGCAACCTGATCCCCATCATGAGCATCGAGGGGGAGAAGGAGATCACCGATGCGCGGCGCGGCAAGGGCGTGTACGACAGCCTTATCCGCAATATGGATGAATTTTCCCGCCGCGGCCTGATCTTCGGCGCCTCCGTCACGGTGACGACACAGAACATCAGGGAAGTCAGCTCCGATGCCTTCCTGAAAAAACTGTCCGACCGTGGGTGCAAGGCAGTGGTCTTTGTGGAGTTTGTGCCGGTGACGGAAGAAGCCAGAGAGCTTGCTCCCGGCGATGAAGAGCGCGCGTATCTGCGTGATGAGATCGCGAGACTGCGCGCCGAGCACCCGGAGATGGTCTACATATCCTTCCCCGGGGACGAGAAAAGCTCGGGCGGCTGTGTCGCGGCCGGGCGCGGCTTCTTCCACATCAACTCCCACGGCGGCGCGGAGCCCTGCCCCTTCTCGCCCTATTCGGATGTGAACATCAAGAACAGCTCCCTGCGCGAGGCGCTGCACTCTCCGCTGTTCACAGCACTGAGAAGCGGCGACATCCTGCTGGACGATCATGAGGGCGGCTGCGTCCTTTACGAAAAGCGCGCCCAGGTGGAAGCCCTGCTCGCCGGCCGGTATAACAGTAAAGAGGCTGTCTCAAAACGCCTGTCATCCTGAGCGTAAGCGAAGGATCTTTCTCTGAAAGTATGCAGAAACCTTCAAAAGGAAGATCCTTCGTCACTTCGTTCCTCAGGATGACAAAAACGATAAACGTTTTGAGGCAGCCCCGTTTTCTTGCTGCTTGCCGGTCGTCGAGTATCAGCCGCTCGCGAAGGCGAGGACCGACCAGTTGGTGAGACTCGGCTCTTCCTTATAGGTAAAGGCGGTGTCCAGGATTTCGATACTGCCCGCGAGCTTCTCCATAGCGGCAAAATCCATATCCTCCGGGTGTGCCATCAGGACCAGAAGACACTGACGCTTCGGGTAGAAGGCGAAATAGTAATTCACCTGCTCCCGCACCTCCCGGAGAAATTCGGTATCGACCTGTGCTTCCAGCACCTGCGTGTCTTCCCCGCGCTCATCCTTCATGATCGTGGCTTCTCCCTTGGGCCAGCCGCAGATCAGATCATGACCGTGGAGCATCGGCCCGTTATAAAGGTCGATGCGGAGCTTGAGACTGCCGCTTTCATCATAGTAGCTCATGGAGCAGTACCACTTCTCCGCCTCTTCCTCACTGATGCCCGCAAGGCGCAGGACTTCCGGGAGAGGACGCGGTTTGTTGACCGGCTCCGTTCCCTCCACAAAGGTGGGCAGCTTCGTGTTCCGCTCCCAGGCTTCCGGGGTGAAGCCCTCAAGTCTGCTTTTAAGGGTCGGGGGCGAGACAAGGCCGGGGTGCCAGGCGGGGTCAAGACCATTGTCCGACCCGACGCGAAAGGCGTGTATCACCCCTTCCTCTTCGGTTTCAAAGTGCAGGGCCAGGGCGCACTCCCCATGGTTGAGCCGCATATCATGCCGGGGCACCATATCATGCTCCTCGTACCAGGCTTCGTCTGCCCGTGCGTTCATATAATAGCGCATCTCATCGTCCGGCTTCAGCTCACGGTATTCCATCGTGGCACGGTAGACCACATAGCCGCAGGCGGCCAGCAGCAGAGTCAGAAGCGCCGCGATCAGGGCCACACGCCGGATTTTGTATCTGCTGCGCCTGACCTTTGTGCCTTCACCCAGCAAATCGAGGGCGCGGACCGCGTCGAGCACATAAGCCTCGCGCATACCATCCATGGCGCGGAGAAGACGATTTACAGTTAACATAATTCTTCATTCTCCAAATAAACACATAATTTCTTTCGTGTCCGGTACAGGCTTGTTTTTACTCTGCTCTGGGTGCAGCCAAGGCGCTCTGCGATCTCCTTGACCGGGATCAGAAACCAGTAGCGGGCGATGAAAATGCGGCGCTCAGTCTCGGGAAGATCTCCGACAAAGGCATCGACGGCGGCCTCCAGCTCCTTTTGCTCAAGCTGGCGCTGAGGATTGCTTTGGCCGGGGATGCAGTCGGAGAGTTCGTCCAGCGCAAGCGCCGCCTCTCCGCCGCCGCGCCTGGCACTGCGTCTGGACTCCAGCCGGTTGAGGGCAAGGTTTCGTGTTATGCGGCCCAGAAAGGCCGAAAGAAAAGACGGGCGCTTGTCCGGCATGGCGTTCCATGCGCCGAGCCAGGTGTCGTTGACACATTCCTCCGCGTCCTCGGTGCTCGCGGTGATATTGTAAGCGATACGATGACAGTAGCGTCCGTACTTGCGTTCGGTTTCCGCTATCGCGTCATCCGAGCGCTGCCAGTACAGCTCTACAATTGCAGAATCTTCCATGGTGTGCCTCCTTCAAAAGAAGTGTCTTCACCCATATATGACAGGTTTTTTCACATTTGGTTACACACCAAACGAAAAAACTTTTGAGGGCAGCAAAGCATCCCGCAATATGATACGCCGCGTGCTCCCGGCGGGATGCTCAGAATGAGGCAAATAAAAAACGGTACAAAAGACTGCCGCCACGGCTTGTGGCGGCAGTTTACATAAAATAATAAACATAGAATGGATTACATAATTATTTGACGTCGCGCATCAAAATTTTCAGTCGATTGTCGATCCGGCCCGCTGTGAGATCATTCAGGTCTATGACCGTGATGCCGAGCTCTGAGGCGCGGTTGCGCATAGCGGCACCGCCGCGTTCCGCGGTGACGATGGCGGCACGCGCCATCTTGCCGCCGAAGCGGTCACGCAGAATGGCAAGCTCGTTGAGCGCCTCGGTTTTCACGTCACAGGTTTTGCAGCTGATGAATACCGGGGTGACGCCGCGGGTGCACATCACGTCCAGCTCATTGCTGACGGCCTTGGCGCTGCCGTCCCCATCCCAGTCCACAACGGCGCTGGTGTGCACATCCTGGAAAAGTCCTGCGTCGAGACAGGCTTTATAGACATAGAGCTCCAGGACACTCCCCACATCCCGCAGCCAGGCGCGGATCTGTTCGTCACGGAAACGGAAGCACACGCTCTCGTTCGGCACGATCTCAAGGTTTTGCAGAAAGCCGATCTTTTCCATGGCCTGCAGGGCATCCACAGGGGCTTCGATCCGGGAACCGCGTTCGCCTTTGACACGGTAGTCGCCGTGGACTTCCAGACTGCAGGAGCCATCAGGACGGGAAGGGGAGATGCGCTGCATAAAGTTGACGGTACGCGTCCACCCCCGGCGATGTGTCAGGTAGAGCTGGAAAAAGGGCTCCACATAATCGAGGTATTTGAAAAGAACAGAGTTGTCAACCCTGCCGGAACGCATGGAGCCGCCAGCCATCATGAAGCAGTCCTCTACCGTATACTGCACATTGCAGGGCAGGGCTTCGGCAAAGGCTGCGCCTCGAATATCATAGAAGCAGTTCCGGCGGCGGGAATATGTAAAGACCGGGATCTCTGCCTCCGCGCACAGAAGACCGGCCGCGAAGAGCACCGCGTCCGTACCGCCGGTGATGTCCAGGGCGCAGTCCGGGTACTGCTCAACGATGCCGCGAAAGAGCTCCAGCATACTCTCGGTTTCGTAGACGCTTGCACGGGCAAAAAACAGCATCGGCGAAAGACCGCGATGCTTGAAGTAGGCATCCAGCTTTGCGCGGACACGCTTTTCATTATAAAAGTCGTCCGGGCAGACATAAACCACCTGCTCCGGGCGGAATACCTCCACCCCCAAAACATTTTCGAGCGGTCGTTCATCATATAACTCAATGAGTGTTTGCATATCGTGTCCCCTTGTCTGCAGAAGATTACCGTAATTGTATTCACATAATATGATTTACGCAACACAGTTTACATAAAAATATTAACATATAACTATATACATAACTAATTAAAGCTGCCTGCATTTACCTTCAGCAGCCGATCCACACTCTCACGCAAAGCTTTGTGCTCCGGGGAGGCGAGGGCGGGGTCGGAAGCCAGCAGCAGCGTCGCCTCCTGCTGGGCCTTTTGCAGCACGTTCACATCCGCACCGAGATCGGCGACGTGCATCTCCGGCAGACCGTGCTGCCGCGATCCGAAAAAGTCGCCCGGCCCGCGCAGGCGCAGGTCTTCTTCGGAAATTTTGAAGCCGTCGTTGGTCTTGGTCATGATACCGAGGCGAGCGCGGTTTTCCTCCCCGTCGTTGTCGGAGACAAGGATGCACCAGCTCTTGTGCTGCCCGCGCCCCACGCGCCCGCGCAGCTGGTGGAGCTGACTTAAGCCGAAGCGCTCGGCGTTCTCCACGATGATGAGCGCCGCGTTCGGGACATCCACACCGACTTCAATAACTGTCGTAGCAACTAAAATATCCGTCTCCCCCGCCACCATGGAGGCCATGACAGCCTCCTTGTCCTTCGGCTTCATCTTGCCGTGCACGCAGGCCACGCGCAGGTCGGGAAATTCCTTCTGCAATTGCTGCGCATGCTCCTCCGCGCTCTTGAGCTTCTGGGGCAGCTCGTCGTTTTCCTCCACCATGGGGCAGACCACAAAGACCTGCCGACCCTCGCCCACAAGCTTGCGGATAAAACCGTTGAGGCGGGCGCGATAGCTCTCATCCACCGCGAAGGTGTCCACCTTCTGCCTTCCCGGCGGCAGCTCGTCGATGATGGACACGTCGAGATCGCCGTAGATGATGAGGGCCAGGGTGCGCGGGATGGGCGTTGCCGACATGACCAGCACGTGCGGTTTTTGCCCTTTGCCGATCAGTGCCGAGCGCTGCCCGACGCCGAAGCGGTGCTGCTCGTCCGTGATGACAAGACCCAGTCTTTCGTATTCCACATCCGCGCTGAACAGAGCATGGGTGCCGATGACCAGGTCGAGCTGCCCGGCTTTGAGCTGCTCACGCACAAGGCGCTTTTCCTTTGCCGTCATGGCGCCGGTGAGCTTGCCTACCCGCAGCCCAAGCGGTGCCAAGAGCTCCGTGAGCGTGTGGTAATGCTGGTCGGCCAGGATCTCCGTCGGGGCCATGAAGGCGGACATATAGCCGTTTTCGGCACAGCACCAGATGAGCGCCGCCGCGACCAGGGTCTTGCCGCTGCCGACGTCACCCTGTACAAGCCGGTTCATGACAGAGCCGGAGTCCATGTCGTTGATCGCCTCGGCTACCGCGCGTCTCTGTGCGCCGGTGGGGGAGAAGGGGAGAGCTGCCCAGAAGCGTTCCATGTCGCTCGGCTCCATGCGTATGCCGCTTTCCCGCGAGCGCTCCCCGCGCATGCGGCCCAGGGCGCAGGCTAGGACGAACAGCTCCTCAAAAATGAGCCGCCGCCGCGCAAGCTCCAGCGCCTCGAAGTCCTTGGGAAAGTGAATGTTCTCAAAAGCGTAAGCCGTCTGCGCAAGCTGGTTTCGCTCCCGCACAGCATGGGGCAGGATATCCGGCAGATCATCCAGGCAGGCGTCCAGCCCCTGCCTCACCGCCTGCTGCATCAGCCGCTGGGTCAGCCCCTGGGCCACGCGGTACACCGGGACGATGCGTCCCGTGACCTTGCGCTCGCCGTCCGCCTTCTCGGCCACGGGATTGACCATGCTGCGGCGGGGCCCGTTGGCCTCAATCTTTCCGTAGAAGACGTAGCTCTCGCCGCGATGAAGATTGTCCTTGGCGTAGGGCTGGTTGAAGTAGGTGATGTCCAGCACACCGCTGTCGTCCACGGCACGCAGCTTCACAAGGTCCAGGCCCCGGCGCACGCGGGTAAGACGCGGGGTATCCGCGACCATGGCCTCCACGCACACACTCTCGCCGTCACAGGTGAGGGCGATGGGCTTTGTCTCGCTGCGGTCCTCATATTTTCTCGGAAAAAAAGAAACAAGGTCACGCAGAGAAAAGACGCCGAGCTTATTAAGCGCCTGCGCCTTTTTCTCTCCTATGCCCTTGATGTAGCGTACATCGGTATTCAGATCGCTCATGTCTTACTCCACATAGCGAAGCGTATAGCTGTTGTTGGTCAGGGTGAATTTTTCGATCAGGCCCTTGGTGCAGATGACCTCGTTGTCGGTGTTGACCAGCACCATGTCAAATCCGCCGTACTGCCGCCAGTAGTTGAGAGCCTTGCTCTGGCCCAGCACGAACATGGCGGTGGACAGGCAGTCGGCCAGGGTCCCGTCCTCGGTCACGATGGTGACGGACTTGAGGGTATTGTTGATGGGCCTGCCGGATTCGGGGTTGATGAGGTGGTGGTAGGTCTTGCCGTTTTGAATGAAGAAGCGCTGGTAGGTGCCGGAGGTGACCACCGCAGTCTGCCCCACCGAAAGCACACCCACATAGCTTGCGGTGTTGTTCGGGTCCTGAACGGCGACATTCCAGAACGAGCCGTCAGGCTTGAGGCCCAGGGTCTGGACATTGCCGCCGAGAGAGACGATGCCGCTCTTCACGCCCACATTGCGCATGGCATTGATGGCATTGTCGGAAGCGCAGCCCTTGGCCACCGCGCCGAAGCTGATGGCGGTCCCGGCGGGGAAGGACACCGCGTAGGAGCCAGAGCTCGGGAAGCTCGTGAGCACCATCTTGTCAAAGCCGCGGCGCACAAGGTCTTCCCACAGCTCCTCGTCGGTCGGCACGTAGTAGCGCCCGCTGTCAAAGCCCCACTTCTGGATGACGGGATAGATGGTGAGATCCAGCGCGCCGCCGCTCTGCTTATAGACGGTCTGCGCGGTGGAGAGCATATTTGCCACCTGGCCCGAGACAGAGACGTTGCCGCCGTTTGCGTGGTTGATGGCATAGGTGGTGCTGGTCTCAATATCGGGGTCGAGCATGTCGTTCATGGATTGGATGACGCCCTGAGCAGCGGTCAGACCGCGCTCGGCATTGCGCCCGTATGCAGTGAGCGTCATGATGGTATCCATGGCGAAGACCTGCCGCTGTGCCATTTTTGCTTCCCCGCAGCCTGCCAGCGGCAGCAGCGTGCACAGACACAGGCACAGGAGCACCATCTTTTTGAGCGTTCCAAGCTTTTTCATAGGGAGTCCCCTTTGATGTCGAAAAGATTTCCGCGGCAAAGTGCAAAACGCACTTGCCATCGGCTGGAAAGTTTGCTATAATACAGACCGTTCCCGTGAATGGCGAACACTGATATTATACCAGAATTCATGTTCGTTGTAAATACGGGCCATAAATGCGGCTGTAGCTCAGCTGGATAGAGTGCCAGACTCCGACTCTGGAGGTCGTGGGTTCGAATCCCGTCAGCCGTACCAAAAAAGGACTCCAATTTTGATACAAAGTTGGAGTCCTTTCTTTTTGCCCAAAAGTCCTTGAAATCAGGCACTTTCAGAAAAACGGCTCTTCCGTACGGATTATTTTCCGTCCCGGGAAAGCCGTTTTTGTAGTGCGCCCGGCGAGCGCACGTTCTAAAGGGTGAAAGTCCCGAGACCGCCCGGCAGCGGGAAGGTCATAGCCAAAGCCAAGGGTGTCCGTCGCGAGGCGGAATCTGAAGGAAGGCGGCGGC
>Ga0247608_10004408_pt1 | contig 15788 bp, 13 predicted proteins | sample 176DNAGHGlowgp2_FD_193490 | JGI IMG/M metagenome (GOLD analysis project Ga0247608, IMG submission 193490) | Sheep rumen microbial communities from Palmerston North, Manawatu-Wanganui, New Zealand - 1766 DNA GHGlow gp2 | ecosystem: Host-associated > Mammals > Digestive system > Stomach > Rumen ... | reverse complement strand
TTGTAAATATTTAGTTGGCATTGAATCGTTAACTGAATCAGGAGAAATAGTATCGTTTAATGTATTTAATTGAATTTGCTTAGCTTCCAGATTTGAATTATAATAATCTAAAAGATTTTCAGCTTCTGTTATTTCTCCAGATATTCTTACCAGTTCATCATTAATTGAAGACAGAGCTGATGTTAATTCGGCATATTCTTCAGATGCTTCAGAATCCAATCTTTCAGCATCGAAATATGGTTCACCTTCAGGATTTTCTTCAGAAACTGTTTTATGAGAATCTTCAAATGCTATAACTTCATTTTGTTTCGCATCATAAGATGTTTGAACGGTTTGTTGTTCTTCATGCAATGAAGTCAATGTTGAATTTTGAGAAGAAATTTGATCATTAATTACTGAAATTTCAGTTTCAATAACACTGGTTTCAGAATTGATAATTTCTTGATTTAACTCATATAAGTTAACGATATCTGTAGCTTTTGTTTTAAATTCATCGATATGCTTAGATGATACACCTTCAGAATCAGTAACAATTTCTTTAATAATTGCTACAGGAGTATCATCAACATTTGAAAACTCTATTATTCTGAAATTTGTTGGAGATATTTCTTGTGTTGGTTCTTCAGTTGGAACCTCTACAGTAGGTTCTTCAACAGGAGGATCTTCTGTTACAGTATCATCTTGATTTATATCATCGTTTTCAGAATCATCTGTAAGATCTTCTTCAGGAATAACATCGATGTTTTCATCATCTATAACTTCATTTTCATTATTTAATTCATCAGACATTTATTACTCCTTTCCAAAATTAAGATCTTCGAACGTAGCTAACATTGTGTTATGTTTAATGATTTTTCTATTGTTTTTAATAACTTCATCATTTAACTTTATTCTACGTTCTTCACCATTTTTATATTCTATAACGTATGATTTATTGTTGCTATCTACAACAGATACATATATTTTATCATCGTTATACACAACATCAGAAACAAAAGAATATTTGGTATGAATATTACTCAATTTAAATTTGTAAAAATAATTGTCTACAGAAACAAATAATTTCATTGATTCAGGATTGTATACATACCATCTATCTTCATTATAATTGAAAAATGCTTTTTTATTTTTAGTACTAGATTTAATAAACCATGAACCGATTAATTTATCTGTCCAATAATAACAATCTCTATTAAATGATTCTACATTTGTAACAGGATTGCCATCTTTATCATAGATACCTTTATTCAGCATATCTTCAAAAGCATAGAATGAAGTAGGTGTTTTACCTCTGTAAATAGAATTTACAGTTTTATATGCTAAACTACTAGGATCGAATTCTGGTTCATTGTTACTGTTTCCACCATCATTAGCTATAGCAAAAACATAACCCATGGTATCTTCAACAAAAGTTGAAATTGAACCGCGTCTAATATTGGTTAATTCCCAAAGTTGATTTTCAGAATTCCAATAATAGATACCATTATCATTTTTTGTTCCAGCATAAATTATATCGTCTGAAGATTCAAAAATACAATTGAAACTTATATCATTAGAGCCTGCCATTATTCCAGCATTCTTTGTGAAATTATAAATTCCCATATTTGTAGCAGCTAATGTACCAATAGAAGTTTGTTTAATTTCATTAATTGTATTATCGATTGACGAATCGGTATATTTGTGTAATACTGAGAATGAATTTTCATTTGTAGAAATATCATCGAATGAACTATTGTTGTATAACTTATTTGATAAAGTTATATCGTTTTTAGATTCTCCATAAACAATATCGCCACTAATAACACTTGTATTTCCACCAATAGCACCATCAACTTCGAACATAGATTCGTTCTGAAGTATTGGTTGTACTTTACCAATAGTACGATAATCGAAAAGATCTTCTATTTGTTCGCCAGAATTGTATACAGGAATACTTGTATTTTTATCATATTTACGAGATTGTAAATCGATGTTTTCCAAATATCTTTCATTTACAGCTATATAATTCTCAGGATTTATTACACGACCATTAACTTTTTCAGCATTATTAATCATTGTAACGCCGGAATTATTTTTATCTTCTATTGTAAATGATGCAGAACTACTAATTATCTGATTTTTAATTTCTGAATAAAATTTTGTAATTTTATCAGTATTAGAACTATCTGATGAACTCTTTTTATTTTTTGGATTAATTATGTAATTGGTACTAATATTTTCAATATTAGCAGCTTTTACATCTTCGATATCATTGTTTTCTTGTTTAACATAAGTGATATCTTTATTATCATGATACATCAATTTATTAGCAACATTATTAACTGAATGCTTATCTATTTCATCTGAGAATGATTTAGATTTGCTAATATAATAACCTTCTCTACCTGAATAAGAATTTGAAGGAATATTGGTCTTAACATTAATGTAAACATTTTGTCCAGAAATATCATCTTGTGTTAACAATGTATCAATTATACAATCCAAATCGAATTTATTAATATCATATGTCTTTGGAGTAAAATAATTTTTAGAAACTAATTTCAAATCGATATTATTTGTTTTAGATTGATATTTGGTTACTAAGTTATAACCAAAATTACCATCTTGTCCAAGAACTAACCAAGTCATTCCATTTTTAGTTGAAATGAAAATTTCAAATATAATATTTCCATTTATTGTATCTTCAACATTATGCTTATCAGTTGTGTTTACTTTAACAAGATGTAAAACACTATTGAATTGATTAATGAAAAATTTATCTGAAAGTTTTCCACCAAACCATCTAATACCCATGCTATTGGAAATATGATTAATACTTCTGTCCCATTCTTCTAAAGAATTAAGATCTTGGATATCGTCAGCTACGGTAGAATCTGTTTGTCCATTATGGTTAAATAAGTTTTTATTATACTCTGTTACAACTGTATTCAGATTAGTAGAAAGAGTACCCATTAAACTGGCTAATTTCTCTTCAACGTGTTGTGAAATTTCGGGTTCAAAATTTTCTATAATATATTTAAAATGCCGAGTTTTATTATTGATTTGATTAAGAATATTTTTCATTCTTTCTCTATCATCGGTAATACGATCGAATGTATTATCTATAAGATCCGACAGTCCGTTGAAGTATTCAATTAGTTCGTTTATTTGAGTTATAACATTTGATCTACTGGCGAGTTTAACCATCGGTGCACGATAAAATTCGCCTTTGAGTCTATCATTTTGAATACCCATAATATTTTCTCCTTAAATAAAGCATTATTTCAGAATACTACGTATATTTAAATGTCAACGATATAAATTAGTAAAAATGACATTTGAATATATCTAAAGAGGTATAAATATGAGAATTTTAGATCCCATTTCAAATAATTTATCTTTAGGAACTGATGAATATTCTGATACAATAGGTATAGTTTTTAAAACTGAAGAAGAAATAGGAGCTCCACAATTAGGAGTAATTATACCTAAATTTATGTTAGGATATACGTTTAAAAATGGTGATAAAGCAACTGAAGAATCTATTAGTGTTACTGGAAAGAAATGTATAAATGAAGATTCTAATTCTTATTGGGATCCCTCTATAATGATTAAAAATTATATTACGGTAGATCCTTTATTGAATCAAAATCAATCAATGGCTAAATATACTGTTGGTGATAAGGTTTTGGTATCTATGATTGATAACGATATAAAAACTTTAGCTTTTTTACCATATAGTATTAACCGTTTAGGTCAAAGAGCAACTGATAAATTTATTATGGCAGTGCCAGCAAATGAGCATGAAAATACTGCATTAAGTGAAGATAATACTTATTTTATTAAAATGGATTCTACCAAAGAAGTTCAAGTTTTACAAATAGCTACATCTAATGTAAATAATGAAACTTGTATGTTTAGACTTACTATGGATTCTAAAAATGGTATCATGACTATCGATGATGATAGTGGTGATCGTAGTTGGGAAATGAATTATCAGGATGATTCTATAATTACAAAAACATCCGGAACATCTATCACTCAAAAAGCTGATAAAATTACAATGGAAGCTGATACTATTGAAGGAATAGCTAAAACAAAAATATCCTTTGATGTAAAGGATGGTGATTTTGAATTAAATGCATCTAATATAAAAGAAAAATCTTCTGATACAAAATATGAATTCGATAGTTTTAAACAAACTTCAGATGTAGGTACATATGAAATTAAGAATGAAAAACATGATGGTACATCAACAGCATTTAAAGAAAAAACATTTCATTGTGACGCTCCGACTATCGGCTTGAATGGATCTGTTGTATTACCAACTTTCACAATTGGTAATATACCAGATATTAATGTACCTGTTCCATCTATTAATGGAACATCTGGACCTAAAGGCTCTACAGTATTCCAAACCGATCCTTCTGGAGTTCCACTTGTTAAATTCCCTCAATTAATGGCTTGTTTAACACAACTTGCTGCAGCAGCAGATATGTATCCTTCTGGAGCTGGTATGGGTTCATCAGCAGTTGCTTCATTTGCAGGCAGTGGATCTACTACAAAAATAATGGGATCTTAGGAGAATTATAATGGTTACAAATAGTGTATTTACAAATCAAACAAGTTTTTCTAGAACTATTGTTGATCAATTTAGAGATAGTACAGATATAGAACAAGCTTCAATTTCTAATGAATTTAAAAACGACGAGTTGTTATATTATGAAACAACTGATATGAAATTGAATCTTAGAGAAAACATTTTACTTACTAAATGTTATGATAAAATAAAAGATTCATGTACTAAATTAACATTAACTCCAGAATTAAATCAGAAATATAATTATAGACCGGAAGCTTTATCAACCGACAGATATAATACTCCAAATCTTTGGTATCTTATTTTATATGTGAATGGTTGTGAAGATTTTTCAGAATTTCATGATCTTGATTATGTTTTACTTCCGGATATGAGTGTAATTATGCATTGTTTATCTGATGAAGAATATATTGAAAAGAAAAAAATATTATAAATAATTGGTGGGATATGATCCCACCAATTTATATTAATCAGTCCTTTTTGAATTCTATATACCCTAAATCATTTTTATCAAAATGATTTAGAACATAAATTGATAAACATTCTGGTGAACAGAAATCGAATGATGAATATCTGTTACGGCCATAAGCCATATCAGGTTCTTTGAATCTTAATTCAAATGAATTTTCATAACAATCAATCTTTTGACCACACATGTCACATGTTGTTTTAACAAGATGAGTATCTTTTTTCATAGTTATATCTCCACCTTCTCTAATTTAATTGGATGAGAAAGATTTCCAAAATCTTTACAAGGAATTACTCTACCGTTTTCATCTGTATAATCAGCGACATTATAATTTAATGTAATGTCTTCATACAGTGGTCTAAATTCTTTAAAAAGATCTTTATAGAAATCTACATTATTCATTCCATTAATATCTCCATCATTATCTGCAAAAACGTTTATTTTCGCATTAATAAAACCAGTCATTTTCATAATTTGATTTAATACACGTTTATAAGCTTTACGTGTACCAACAGCTACAAATACATCTGAATAATCTTCATTTAAGAAATATGTTTCTTTAGCACCAATGATATCATAATTTCCTTCAGCCATATTGATTGTAGGATGTATACTCATAATATCAATCGGAATATCCGGCATATACATGTATGGATTCGTTATCGATTTATTTATCGTGTGTACCATATATCGTTTACTTGCCAAAGCTTGAGAATTTATATTTCTTAAATTCAATTTATTATTATCTACACTGAGCATTCCTACAAAATGTTTAGTATATTCATTGAATAAGAATAATTGATATTGATACTTTCTTTCATCAGATTTATCAATGTAAACTGTAGGATCAACATTATTGAATTTAAAGAAATCATTAAAGTTTAAAACTATTTTATAAGTTTTTAAATCTTTAATAGTTATTTTTCTACCAAATCTTCCTTCTAGATATTTTACTTTAAATTCATCCTGTGGTAATATTCTATCAGGAATTTTTAAATCCATCTTTTCCATTTTAGTTACAGGATTTATTATTTTAGTAGAAGATCTAGATTGTTTCTTCATGCCTTCAAGATATTCCTGATTAGGTTCAACATTAAACATCTTTAAAAATTTTGGACCTACTCCACCTTGAAATTGACAATGTTTACAATCATAAGTCAATACTTTTTTTGGTAATAATGCTTTGTAAAGACCTACATAAAGTTTTGGTTTAGGATGTCCACATACTGGACATAACATTCGAATTTCATCTTGTCCTGCTGGAAGACTTCCAGGGACTTTTAATAAATCTTCCAATATATACTGATAAGGTTCCATAAATATTAAATCCTCACTTCTAAGTTATATAATATTTGTATTTCCCGTTATATAAATATATAAATGTGGGTTATTTTAACCCACATTTTATTTTTAAATGCAATGTAGTTAAATTCATAAATCATAAACTTTGCTAATTATATCAATTTCAAATAATGTTTTCATCCAATTATTATATTTATTCAAAATCTCTTCATTAACAGATTTTGCTTTGATAAATATATTTGAAAGAATATATCTATTGGCAGGAGAAATAACAGAATCTTTTATTTTAGATATATCTAATTCAATATTATCTTTTTTATAATCGATTGAATCGTTATATGTTAAAAAATTAACATCATTATAGTTTTCTATACCAATCGAATTGTATTCCGAACCAATAGGACATTTTAAAACATATAGTTTATTTTTACTTTCATCGATTAATAAAACTTCATTTAAAATAGTAATATCGAAAATGTATTTATTAGTACAAATGCTACTTAGATGTTGATTGACTTCGATTTCTTCGTCAGTCGAATATTCTGTTATTTTTATAGAATCGTAATCCTTAGATATTTCCTTAATAGTTTCAAGTTTATCTGAGTCCAAATCTTCAATATTGAAAATAGTATCGAGTACTATTATAGATTCATTTTCAGGTATTTTACATTTAATATATCTTATAATGAAATAATAATATTCATTTAATAGTTTTTCATCATCGTAATCTGGATTTTTCTTTAAATGAATTTTTTTAGCAGCAGGATCATATTTATCAAAATCGAAACCGTACACTTTTATAATTTTACTAATATCTGATACAGATGTTAAATTATAATAATATTGTAAATTTTCGATTTTATCATCCTTTATAATATCATCGAATCTAAACTCTTCGATATCTTGATTACCATCAAATTCTATTTCTATTTTTTTATACCAGACATTATTTCTATTTTCAGCAAATGTTAACAACATGACTAATTTAATCCTCCTTTATAATATACTTAGAAAAATCTATATCACAATCTGCATAAGCTTTAACTAAACGTTTCCTCCATAGTATTTTGAAATAGTTATTATCTAAAACATTGCTTAAATATTTATTTAATACACTCCAACTCTGTTTAGTTTCTTCAGAAACATTTTTATTAGGAACGTACATTCCATTTCTATAAACATTCGTAAAATAATTTTCAGAATTATAATGATAGTGTATATATGGTAAATAATTATTTGTTACTAAAACGGACTTTAAATTATCGTATATATTTAAACCTATTAATACATCGGCACACATATTAAATTTACCAAATTTAGAAAAATCTTTTCTAAGAATATGCTTTTTACAATAGTCGACGCTTAATATTTTGTCCCAAATAGGTACTGAGAACCATGCATATTTATAATATAAATAATATCGATCTGATATTTTATCTGTAATTAATTTTATGCTATCAAACTTAGTTTCTTTAAAGATTTGTTCAAAACTTATATAAAACCTATTAGGCTCAATTAACATTTCTTGATCGGGTTTATTTTCGTAAAATTTTTGTATAGTATCAAATGACTTTGTAAAATAAATCATGTCAACATCATCTTTCAAATGTATAGTATTGAAATCAAAACTTGTTACTTCATCATCCATATCTAATATCCATAACCAATCGGTTTTAGAATATTTCATAGATGATAAATAACTTTGTAAAATTCCTTTATTTTCGTCATGTTTAATAATTTCATAACTGAACTTGTGTAAATCAAAAATTTTATCCAATGAAACATTTTGATTTCTTCGATCATCGATTAATAAAAGTGTTTTATAATTCTTTAAATTTTTATAAATTGAGTTTAATAATCTATTTACATAATTCATATATTGATCACTATCATAAATTAAAATAGATATTGTTAAATCCATAATAAGTACAAACCTCGTTTTATCTAAATGAATTATTTTATAAGTTTAATAAGCATATTATTCGAATAATCGCCTAAAGAAATGTCTGAACAATATGTTTTATAAAATATTGTATTATCATTCGTTGATGATAGTTCGATAATATCTCCAATTTTATATTCTTTAGTATTTTTATAAACTGATACTGAAGAATAATCAGTATAATATTTAAACCCTAATGATGATAAGATACGTTCTAATCGATCAAAAACTATAGGTTTATATTGGTATATCGAGACTATTTTTAATTTATTCAGCGAATCGTCGACATTTTCTACTATATATAATGTAAACATTTTGTTTTCCTCTCTCTTTGTCGGATATATAAAAATGTTAAAGTCTACCTCGTAACAATCAAATATAACTATTAAAGAGGGTAATTATGCCTAAAAAGTTCAATGATTATGACGATGATAGTGATTATTTATCATCAAATATACCTATAACTGAACGAATAACTACACCTCAAACAGATACTGTACAAAGTAATACTGAAGATATGTTATCCGAAATAGTTGATGAACGGACTAAAATGAAAAACACCTCCATGATGGAGATGGTTGGAGTTCTCACAACTATTACATACTATAAATCTGTAAAAGATCCTCAAAATAATTATGCTTCAGATTCCAATGGACCTAATGGTTTAGCTTTAGATACTAAGAAATACGATGAGATTTCTAAATTTAAAGTTAAAATTAATGGTGCAGCTAATTTTGGACAGGAAGGTGAAGAAGATAACAAATCTTATGAATCTAGTGGTTCATTGATTATATTACCTCGTACCATTAAACCTGTTGAAGGTGATTTGTTTATAATGTCTTATTATGGTAGAGATGTTTGTTATAAAATTTCTACTGTTGAGACAAAAGCATTTGAACAAGATTCTGGTTTTGAATGCCAATATGTACAATATAAAGAAGATTATAGACTCCCAGAGTCTATGATTGCTTCTAAATATATTTATTACCATGAATTTGTAGGTACGACATATAGACCAGTTTTAACATTAAAAGAATATGAAAACATCCAACATTTGGGAGAATTATGTAATCATATCTCTCAAGTATTCAATGATCTTTTTTATGATAAAACTGTAAATGGATACTTATATAAGAATTATGACGCTCAAAAACGTGGTAAAGATTACTTATTGGACAATAATAATATAAATACTCTTGGCAAACGTGGTGGAATATTCCGCGGAAATTATGACGGTGATTCTTTTGCATACCAAAATATGCCCAGAATCGTTAGAAAAGAAGATATAGCATATGATAATATGTTAAATCACTTTATAACAAAAAATCGTATTTTCCGTAAATATGATGGAGTTACTCTATCAGTAGAAGCATTACTCAATTTGGATCGTGTGGGTTACAAAAGATCTATTTTTAATTGTTTAGAGACAAGAACGGTTGCTAACTTTAAGAATACGTTCGTTTCGCCAGTTAATATAGCATATATGCAACACGGCGTTCCATCTTATTTAGTTGGTAAGAAGAATGTGATTTATTCAGATGTACCAATTATGGATTGTATACCTGATGAAGAACAAATATTCCCAACTAAACTTACATCTAATATTCTGAATGGAAAAAAATCTGAAATGCAAGATCCTTGTAGTAATAAGGTTTATAGTTCTGTAGAATCTATGATAATTGAAACAATTGTCAGGTTTGTTTATAAACAAACACAAGATTTTATAGATCGTTTTGAATATCTGTATAACAATATTGATAAACTCTATGAGCACGATATTAAGTATTCAGATATTTATTATCTATTCCCAATGTTAAGTTATGTAATAGAGAAATCTTTGGAAGAAATCTACAGCGATAATATTTTGCTGAGATAAATATTTTAGTTAAGGAGAAATCAAAATGGCTAGAGGATATTTTGATCTTTTTTCTATGGAATCTGACAACGATGAAATCGATGTTGGAATGAACGACCTCGTAAAAGACGAGACAGATGTTGTAGAAGATGCAGGTTCTGATACTGAAGTAGTAGATATGAATCCTTCTACATCAGAAACTTCTCACAATGAAGAAGCTTCTGCTGGTGGAATCGCTACAGGTTCTAACCAGGACGATCTCGAAATGGATCCAGTTGCTGCTTCTGAATCATTCATTCGTCGTAACTTCGGTTTGTCTGTAGAAGACATGGAAGAAGTTGTTGAAGAAAAGGTTGCTGAAGCTGCTGTTATTCCTTCTGCTGATGAAGAAACTCCAGCTTCTCCAGTTGCTCAGGATGTAGCTGATGGTGTAACAACTATCAATATCGTTCCTGCTGAAGGAACTACTGCTGTTCCTGTTGACCCTGCAAGTGAAGTTTCAGAAAACGTTGAAGTTCCTATCGAAAGCGAATCGGATGTAGCTTCAATTGAAAATCTTCACAGAATTTTCTCTCGTGAAGACGGTGAACCTGATGAATCTGCTTCTGGTGCAGATGTAGAATTCTCAGTTACTACACCTAACAACAGTATGGACTTCGAAATGGAAGGAAAGGCTGTAACAATTGAACCAACTGGTGAAGCTGGTGGTGAAACTACTGAAGAACCTCCTGCTGAAGAACCTGATGAAGGCGAACCTGCTGAAGGTGGTGAAGCTGAAGGTGAAGAACCTGCTGAAGAAGGAAATGATGTAGGTGAGGAACCTGAAGCTGGTGCTGAATCTTGGCGCGATGCTTGGACTTTCTAATTTATAAATTTCCTTTTTATAACTAGGTGTAGATTTCTACACCTAGTTTATTTTTAATTATTGACTATAAAATATAGGAGAAACATATTATGTCTAAGAAAAATTCACAATTGTATGATGATGAATTTTATGGAACAACTGAACAGGTTGCTGGAGAACCAGTAGATACTGATGTAAATCCTGACGGAATTACAATTGATCCTTCAACTGATGATTCTGAAAAAATTACTGTAGAAGTTGAAACTCCAGTAGTTGAGAATCCTGAACCACCTGTAGTTGAAAATCCAACTCCAGTTACTGTTGAACAGCCTGTAGTTGAAAATCCTGAAGTACCAGCTGATAAAGAACATGCTAAACTTAATGAATTTAAGCATTTCAATATCCGCTTTGGTTATTCAATTGACAGTAGATCTACTACTACTCGTCGTACACTTTCTACAGCAGAAATTGTAAAGCAGTTTGTAAAAGCACCTACATGTTTCATCGCATTTGAAACAAAAGAAGATCTTAACGAATTTAAAGCTATTCTTAAAGTTAAGACTGTTAAAATTGAAAACAAAGAAGGCAAACTTGTAGACTTCTCAGATACTGCTAAGAAGCAGTTTATCGAACGTGTAACAGAATTGTCTAAATATTGGATTGCTAAAAATTCTAAATAAGGAAATTTATGGCAGTAGATACTTCAAAATTCACGATTGATACACCAGTTTGTATCAAAGTTAAAACTCCTGGATATTGGTTTCCTGAATTTAGTACATATTCACCATTAGAATTATATGCCCCTATAGAAAAAGTAATAGCTATTTTGAATAGAGGTATATCAGTTGAGTTCCCTCAGCAGTCTTCTAAAAATGAAATTTCTAATAAAATAGAAGAATTCATTATTGAATATGAATTAAAACGTCAGAAAGCTGAAAAGAAAGGTTATGTTGACGCTAATAGAGTTGATACTGCTATAGAACTTATACAAGAAATTAACGATTCTAAAATCACTCCTAAAGAAGAACTTGAGGAGCGTGAAAAACACTTATTCGATTATTCGGATATTACTGATAGAATCGTTAACAATCTTAGTAATCAAATGTTCGATAGGGTATTTGATAGCGATGACTTTATTACAGCCGACGAACGAATTAAGAAAGCTGATATTGCTAGAAAGCATAAAGAAATTCTCGATGCTCGTAAAGCAGAATCTAGAAGATTACTTAGTTACGAAGCTGAAGCTATTGATAGGCTCGTCAAAGATGCAAAATGGGAAGATGAAGCTGTTATGGAAGTTAATGATTTACCAATTGTTGATCCAATTACTGCTTCAGATATGCCTAAATACAATAAACGAAAATAAAAAAAATATATTAATAGAGATCCACCTCATAGGGTGGATCTCTATATTCATTACATTAAGCTTAACGTTTATTTATTTAAGCGGCAAGAGTTTTTACACCATTAATAATCTTACCAATTGCAGGTGCAGCCTTTGCAACCTTAACACCAATTGCCAAACCTTTGTTAAGATCCTGGAGCATCTTCTTACTACCAGCAAAGTTAACTGTAATGTTTGGACCTACTTTTGTCTTAGTTCCATCTGGATTTGTACGTTCACCATTTTCATGGTAATTCATCTTAACTGCACAAAGACCTGTTTCAGCGACTACCATTTTATATCCGCTATCATTGATCTTTTCCAGCGCAAGATTCGTGATGATACCAGGAATAGCTTTGTCAAGCTTATCGATTTCCTCAGTTTTTAAACCTGTTTGACTTGCTGCTACGGCAATCCAATCAGATCTTTTAATTGTAGCAATTTTATCAGCCATTTTATGGCCTCCTTATAAATATATTTATAAGAGTATATAAAACTCCTATTCACGATTAAAATATATAAGTGAAAAATAAATTAGTGGTGTAATGAAAACATGTACTTGTAGGAAAACTGTTTAAAATTTTCCTACAAGTTATGTCTGAGAACCATTTCATTCACCCTAATTGTATTTACTCATTATATTGTGATACCGAATTTAAAAATTTATTTTATATTTATCTTTAAATATATTTATATAATATTTGACTGAGGTTAAAGTGTAAGAATTATGGTTAATTTAGTACGTATTAAACTTGTTAATTTTATAGGAATTTGGCATGGTACAAATCGAGAATTGACAGAAATTGAAATAGATAGAACTAATTCTCCAAATAATATTATTTTGATATTAGGTGAGAATGGTTCAGGCAAAACTTCTCTTATGGCTGAAATGACACCACTTCCATTGGAACATGTTGGTGATAGAACGAAATCTAGAATTATTCCAGATAAAGTTGGTGTTAAAGAATTAGATTATCTTGTAGATGGATTTATTCTTTACAAAATTAAAATTATTTATGATCCTAAGAAAACTACAAAATGTTTCATTAAGAAATGTGTAGATGGAAAAGAAATAGATTTAAATCCTAATGGAAATGTTGAAAGCTATCTCGAAATAATTGAAAATGAACTTCATATGTCTAAGAATTATACAAATGTAGGATATCTTTGTGGTAGTGGTGGAGCTAAAGATTTTGTTAGTATGAAACCTGCTGAAAGAAATAATTATATTTCTGAATGGATGCCTGAAATTTCTGAATTCTTAGAAGCTTATAAAAAATCTGCAAAAATTATCAATAAACTTAAAAAGGAAATTGATAATTACAATAAACAGATTGGTAATATGAGTTCTATAAATTATGAACTCGAATTGAATTATGTCGATACTAATATAGCTTCGATAACTAAAAATTTAAAAGAAGTTGAAACTAACATAACTCAATTACTTACATACAATTCACAATTTGAAAAATATGTTTTATCTGATAGGGAGTTGAATGATAAGAAATCTAAATTGATCAGTACTATTAGAGAACTGAATAATAAAAAAGATGAGATTATGGAAAAATGGAGTAAATTCAATATTCCTAATACAAGTGATCCTATTCAATTCCAAAAAGAATTAGATATGATTCAGCGAAAAGAAAACGATTTAATTCAACAAATTCAAACTATTGAAGATAAAATGTCATTATTATCTTCCGAAATATCTTCATCAAAAGCTATGTTAAATACAGATGAAAGAATTTCAAGAATGGATTTAAATAGTATTTATAATACAATCGATTCTAATAATGAATTATTAAATACTATAAATAAATCTATAATTGAAATTGAAAACAAATATGAAATGACTGAAGATCAACTTAAAACTGATTCATCAGTAATATCAGATACTAACACAATGTTACAAATTCTTGATGATAGATTTATTCAATTGAATAATTTAGTTCCAATGGAAACAATTATAGATATGAGTCAATTGGAGAAATCATTATCTGACAAAAATGAAAGATATCAATTGGTTGATAATCTTAAGAAAACAGCAAATGAAAAACTTACATTTGTAAATAATGAAATTTATAAATATGAACACGGTAATCTTGATACTGAGATTCTTATGAAACGACCAAAGTTCTGTGCAACTCATCAATGTGGTATAGTTGACGAATTGTTAAAGTATCTTAATCCTAAAGATAATTTAACTGAGCTTTATAATGAATCTACAACTATTCAAAAACAAATTTTTGATTATGATTCGGAACTTACAGAAATTAAAGAATCTTTAGAAAATATGAAAAAAGGGCACCAGATCTATGTTGAAATTGAGGATTTTTTGATGAAAAATACTGATAAAATAGGTAAAATGCCTACTGTAATTTCTGATTATTTTACTAAAGAGCTTTACACAGTATACGTACATATTAATGATATAAAAGGTATTATTAACGATATTACAGAATATTCATCACTTTGTGTAAAACGTGACGATATTAGTAAATCTATTAATGATCTTGAAAATATAAAATCATTAGTGTTTACAAATAGTAAACTTAATGAAAAAATCAAGCAATCCCTCCAAGACTATGAAAAATTAAAATCTTTAAAAGAATCTTCTTATGACGAATATGATCAAGTTCATAATTTGGTAATATCGTATAAGAATGCTGAATCATTGATAGTTGAACGCGAAAATGAAATAAGCGATATTAATTATCGAATAAAACAAACTCTTATTGATAAACACAATCTTCTTCAGATCGCTAAAGTTAATTATGTGTACAATTCTAATAAAAATTATATTGAAACTAAACTCAATAAAAAGAAATTGGAATATGAAAAAGAATTAACTGATTTAAATAAGAAACGTGATGAAATGACTACATTCTATATCAGTAAACGTCAGATTGAAAAAATGCGAAATGAACTCCAAGAACAGTTTAATCGCATTAATATTCTTAATAAAATATGGTCTCCTAAAGTAGGATATCCTAGTTGGAAAATTGAAAGTTTCTTAAATGAACTTACAGTTAAAACCAATGAAGATCTTAATAATATGTGGGGAGAAAATATTAAAATTGAAAAATTTAATATTGATGAAAATGAATTCAGTATTAGAATAAATAAGAATGGTGAAACTATTCCAGATGCATCTGTATGTAGTCAGGGTGAAACAAAAACAATTACAACTGCTATTAGTTTCAGTATTATTGAGAGTAATGTTGATAAGGGCGGTTATGATGTTTTGCGTCTTGATGAAGTTGATGGAGCATTTGATGAAACACGTCGTAGAGGATTCATGGATGTTATTCAGAACCGTATAAATGAAATGGGATGTGAATCATGTTTCATCATTACACATAATGGTGAATTTGAAGATATTCCTTGTGACATCATTCTTATGAAAGATGCTA
>Ga0247608_10004407_pt1 | contig 15792 bp, 14 predicted proteins | sample 176DNAGHGlowgp2_FD_193490 | JGI IMG/M metagenome (GOLD analysis project Ga0247608, IMG submission 193490) | Sheep rumen microbial communities from Palmerston North, Manawatu-Wanganui, New Zealand - 1766 DNA GHGlow gp2 | ecosystem: Host-associated > Mammals > Digestive system > Stomach > Rumen ... | reverse complement strand
ACCCAGAAAAACGGCGGCAACGAACGAATCTGGCGCGACGTAGCCCCCTACATCCTGAAGCTGGCCCAACCGCAATACTACCGCGACCCCGTCGTCAAGTCGGGCTATCTGCGTGGCACCGAGACGCACGGCTACGTCGAGGACATCCTCGCCCGCTGGGCCGACTATCGTGGGCAGGCACGCAACTTCAGCAAGGCCAGCACCCCCGCACCAGCCAAGCACCAGCGCGAGAGAACCGAAATCCGACGTCCCGACATTTCCTATGACTGAACAGCTGAGAATCGTCGTCCGCCGATGGGACGAACACCTGATATACGGCCAGTCCGATGCCTCGGAGGAGCTGACCATCGACTATTCAGCCTTCCCCGACCTGCAACAGCAACTCTACGTGGAAGCCATCCTGCAACTGCTCGACGTCGAGACCGCCCCCGACGGCGTGCTCCGCCCCATGCTCATCGTGCTCGACCCCGACTACCTCATCGACGTCACCACCATCTGCCAATGCGTGCGCCCCAGCGGCAACACGCCCATGCACTATCTGCTCTCCAAGTTCCTGCCGCGCACCGAGTCGCTCGCCATCCAGTTGGGTAACGTGGCCAACCAGTTTCTCGACGACGCCGTCAACCGGCAGTCCGACTACCGCACCAGCATGCAGCACTCCTTTCGCGACTACGCCCTGCGCTACTGCACCCTCCAGGGCATCGACCACCGCTTCTTCACGCAGTGCCAGAGCCAGCACGCCCACATCCAGCACACCGTCCTCCGGCAGTTTCCCCAGTATGGCATCCAGGGCGGACAGCTGGAGCCCTCCTTCGTCTGCAACCTGCTCGGCATACAGGGGCGTTTCGACCTCCTCGCCCCGCCCCACATCGTCGAACTGAAGAGCGGCAAGTGCGACGAGTACCACAACACCTACAAGTCGGAACACGCCTGGCAGATGGACCTCTATCGCGAAATCCTCCACTACAGCCTGGGCGTGCCGCGCCAGCAGGTGGCCACCCTGCTCTTCTACAGCCACTATCCGCGCCTCTACCCCATCCCCTTCAATGCCGCCGTCATCCGCGAGGCCGTGGCCCTGCGCAACGGCATCGTCCACATCGACCGCCAGTTGCGCACCCGGCCCATGGAGTTCCTCATGTCGCTCACCGAGGACGACTTCAATCCCCTCCGCCTCCGCAACAAGCTCTACGACAACTACCAGCGACCGCGCATTCTCCAGTTTCTCCACACCCTCCACGAGGCATCGCCCCTGGCCCTGCACTACTTCGCAACGATGACGGCCTTCGTGGCTCGCGAACAGCGCCTCGCCAAGGTGGGCACGGGCAACCCCGACACCGACCGTGGCTTTGCTCAGGCATGGCTCTTCGACACCGAGACGAAACGCCTCCAGGGCAACATCATCACCGACCTCCGCCTCACCCCCATCCTCGACCAACGCGGCCTCGTCACACACCTCGAGGCCCAGGGCGAGGCCGACGGCACCAACTTCCGCGAGGGCGACGGCGTGGTGCTCTACGAACGCCTCAGCGATGCCGACCGCCTGACCAACCACCAGAGCGTGCGCTGCATCATCGAGCGCATCCTGCCCCACGCACTCCGCCTGCGCCTGGCCTTCCCGCAGCACGACATCTTCCACACCCCCAGCTATGCCATCGAGCCCTCGCACAGCGACAGCCTCTTCGCCGTCCAGTATCGCGGCCTCTTCGCTCTGCTCCTGTGCGACCCGCGCCGCCGCGACCTTCTGCTTTCGCAGCGACGCCCCTCGCCGCAGTCCGACTACTACCTCCTTGTGGGTCCACCGGGAAGCGGCAAGACCAGCATCACCCTCCGCCACATGGTAGAAGACTTCCTCGTCCGGCACCCCCGGGAGAACCTCCTCCTCATGGCCTACACCAACCGGGCCGTCGACGAAATCTGTGCCACGCTCTCCCAGGTCGACTGCACCTACGTGCGCCTGGGGCAAGAGGTATCGTGCGCCCCGCCCTATCGCCACCGGCTGCTGCACAACGCCATAGCCCACTGCACCAACCGCCAAGCCATACTGGACGAACTCGCCCCCATCCGCATCGTCTGCGGCACGGTGGCCAGCCTCTCCTCCGCACCCGAACTGCTGCAGCTCAAGCCCCCACACACGGCTATCCTGGACGAGGCATCGCAGGTGCTGGAGCCTCAACTCCTCCCCCTGCTCTGCCAGACCGACTGCCGACTGGTGATGATAGGCGACCACAAGCAACTGCCCGCCGTCGTCCAGCAGGAGGCTGCAGAGAGCCAGGTCAGCGACCCGCTGCTCCAGGCGATGGGGCTCACCGACTGCCGCCAGTCGCTCTTCGAACGGCTCCACCGCCACGCCATCCGGCACGGCTACGACGACCTCCACGGACAACTCACCCGCCAAGGCCGCATGCACCAGGACATCTGCCGCTTCGTCAGCCATCGCTACTATGCCGACCACCTCGACGTCGTGCCCCTGCCCCACCAGACGGGCCCCCTGCAATGGCAAAACCAGGAGGGAGCCGACCCCACATCCGAAACCAACTCCCCCACATCCGAAGCCGCCGACCTTCGCCTCATCGACGAGGCCCTGCGCCATCGCATGTCAGCCATCGACGTAGAGGGCGAGGACGGACCGAACCCAAAGGTAAACCAAGCCGAAGCCCGCATCGTGGCCCTGCTCGTACAGCGACTGCACCAGTTGCACCAGGCCTGCACCGTCCCCTGGCAACCCACCACGTCGCTGGGCATCATCGTCCCCTTCCGCGGCCAGATAGCCGCCATCCGCCAGCAGATGCAGTCCCTGGGCATCCCCGATGCCGAGGACATCACCATCGACACCGTGGAGCGCTACCAGGGCAGTCAGCGCGACGTCATCATCTTCTCCACCGTCGTCCGCACGCCGGGCCTGCTCAGCATCCTGTCGGCCCCCGTCGAGAGCGAAGGCCAACTCATCGACCGCAAGCTGAACGTGGCCATCACGCGAGCCCGCCACCAGTTCATCCTCGTCGGCCGTCTCCAGCTGCTCGCCCGCTCAGCCGACTACCGCAGCCTCATCCAGTACATCCGCCAGCCTGGTATCGACTGAGCCCGTCCTCAGCGCCAAGCGTGTTCCAGAGCCTGAAACTTACCCTCACTACCCTCACTCCCTCACGATGCCCCTGTTTATCGGCCATGTAGGCCGTGAGGGTAGAATGAGGGCGTGAGGGTAAACTGCCCAAAACGGGGGATTGAGACGAAATTTTCGGGCCAAAAATTGCGTGTGAATCCCCTTTCGGGTATACTGACGAACCGCAGAAGGCATACGGCAGACGAAGCCGATGCAGCACGAAGCAGGATGCGATACAACACGAAGCAGGATCCGATACACCACGAAGCAGAAGCCGATGCAACGCGAGGCAGGACCTTTGCCGACGTATTGCCCCGAGTTTTACCTAATATTACCAAACGGTTTACCTCGCCAGGTAAACGGATTTTCTCCTTAGGTAAACGAATTACCAGCATGTGGTAAGGGCTGGTAATTCGCCTTAACACTATAATCATGAAATATGTCGAAATGGGCAGCAGACTAAGCTCGTTTCCCTTCTTTCATGCCACCGATTAAGGGAGGAAACGAATAAAATGTGTCAGTTGTAGGTCAAAATACTACAACTGCCAGGATTTTTCATTCCCAAAGCTATTGCGATACATCGTTTTTTTGTAACTTAGCAGACAGAAAGACATAATTAACTATCCAAAACCATGAAGAACGAACTATCGATGGCACAACTGAAATTCGACGTATGGCTCATCGAGCAATTACAAAATATGCCCGCCCCGGGGTTGACACTCGAAGAACTGAAACAGCGGTGGGCGGCTGTACCAGGGCATGTGGGCGGACTATCCCGTGATAAACTCACCAGGCATAGGCAGAACATCAGTAAGTTCCTTGGTGTAAACATCGAGGCAAGGGATCGCAAGCACTATAGCATCACAAATCCCGAGAAACTGCACCTTGCCTCTCTGGCCAACGACCTGCTGAAGAGCATACAGAACTATGCCTTCCTGCAGGAATACAAGGATCTGGGCGACCTCATACAGCCAGAACAAATAGAAAACGGGGCGCGCTACCTGCAACTGGTAGGCCAAGCCCTGCGCGATAAACGGAAGTTGCGCATTAGATATCAGAAATTCGCCGACACCGAACCCTATGATGCCATCATACGCCCCTATTGCCTGAAGGCCCACCAAGGCCGTTGGTACATCCTTGCCTATAAGGAAAGCAGTAGGCACAGCAACCCTTTGCAAACTTTCGCATTAGACGACAGAACGCAGGATCTTGCTCTCATCTCTGAAACCTTTGTCCCCGACCCCGACATCGATGTCTCCACCTATTTCCGTGACTGCTTCGGCATTTGGCGTGATTTCGAGCATTATCCCGTCCGCGACATCACCATCAGTTGTTCCCCTGGAGTGGCCCAATATTTGCGCACCCTGCCCCTTCACCACAGTCAAAAGGAATCTCCGTTCAGGGAAGGTGAAGAAGGATGGTACAGCTTCCAATATCATATCTCGCCCACTCCCGATTTCATAGGCGAACTGAGGAAGTGGGGAGATGAGATAAGAATAAAAGAATGAAAGATTATAAGATTATATTATGCTATGACACAATTTACAAACTTGTATCAGATTTCAAAAACACTGAGATTTGAACTGAAGCCCGTGGGCAAAACAAAAGAAACCTTTAAGCAATGGTTTGAGGAATTGAAAAATGCAGAGCTTATTGTTGATAATGATGGCAACCTGTTTTTGAAAGATAAGAATATCAAGGAAGCCTATTTGACTATTAAGCCAATAATGGATAGACTGCATGAGCAATTTATAGAAATGTCTTTGCTTTCCGAAGAAGCAAAGCAGATTGATTTTTCAGAATATTTCGAAAAATACCAAGCAAAAAGTGTTTCTGAAAAGCTCGAAAAGGGATTACGTGAAAAGATAGGGAATACATATATAGTCGCGGGGAAATACCTTTCAAATGAAATAGGCATTGTTCTTGACAAAGAACTAAATACAAAAAAAGGAAAGCCTTATGATTGTCTTACCGATGCAAAAATGTATAATTATTTGTCTGCGAACGTAAAGGTCTTGGCTGAACAGAATGGTATTGACGAACAAGTACTTGACAAACACATCAAGCAATTCAAAGGTTTTTGGGGCTATTTAACTGGATACAATCATAATCGTAAAAACTATTATGAGGTCGATAAAGAGGCTACTACAGCTATTGCCACCCGAATAGTTCATGAAAACTTGCCCATATTCTGCTGCAATATCATGCGTTTTGTGAAACGCAGAGAAGAGTATATTAGTATCTATCAATATTTGAAGGAGCATAATCGGGAAACAAAAATCAAAGACTCGAAAGGTAATGATATGGATGTTGAAGCGATTTCGGAGGAAGTCTTTCAAATTAATCACTTTAACGAATGCCTTGCTCAGTCACAAATTGAAGAGTATAACCGCATTATTAGCAATTACAATATGCTAATCAATCTATATAATCAATTACGGCGTAGTGAGAAGGATTTCAAAAAGATAGACGAATTAGAAACTCTCTATAAACAAATTGGGTGTGGAAAAAAAAGAACAATGTTCGAAACATTGCAAGACGACAGCGATGTGAAAAGACTTCTACAAAAAGTAAGTAAAGCCGGGGATGAAATGTTTAGAGTTCGCAGCAACTCTCTCGAAATTAAAACTGTGCCAGATTTCATTACATTTTTGAAAGATTGTGATAATTGGGATGGAATTTATATGTCAAAAGCCGCGATTAGCAAAATCTCTAATATATACTTTGCCAATTGGCACAGTATAAAGGACAAATTGAAACGCGCTAAAGCCAATTCCTGTATCACATACGACAAGAACAGAGAAGAACAAATTAAATTGCGTGATGCAGTAGAGCTATCAGAGTTGTTTGCCGTGGTGGATACGGAGCAAACGGAACACTTCTTTAAGGAATCTCTATTCAAAGATAGTGATACCAACGAGTATCGTGGTGTCATAGATAAGAAGATTACACCAAGCAAAAACTTAATCAAATTGTTGTGCTATGATATTGAGCGGAACAAAAAGGTTTTTCTAGAAAAAACTGATGAAATAGTCACATTAAAAAAGTACAAGGAAGAAAACAACCAGACTAGTGAAGAAGATCAAACTATTAAGACAATAAAAGATTGGTTTGATGCAGTAACCGATGCCATGCGGATAGTGCGTTATTTTTCTGTTCGCAAAAGTAAAATGAAAGGTAATTTACCCAACGCCACAATGGAACAAGCATTGAGCAACCTACTATATAGTGACAATGCACAGTGGTTTAAGTGGTACGATCTTATCCGCAACTACCTTACCAAGAAGCCACAAGACGATGCAAAAGAAAACAAATTGAAGTTGAATTTTGATAGTAGTTCATTCTTAAGAGAAAGTGGCTGGGATAATGATTACTCAAAAAATGGGGCCTTTATTGTAATTAAGGATAATGATTATTATTTGGTTGTAATAAAGGAAAAACTGGAAGAAGAGGATATAAATAAACTGAAGAACTTGTCTGACAACTCTGCTAAAAGAGTAGTTTACAAGCAGCAAAAGATGGATTTTAAAAATTTCCCTCGATTGTTCGTTTTTTCAAAGGGTGATAATCTTGCCCCTGCGGTCAGTAAATACAATCTTCCAATAGACACAATTTTTGACGATTACAGAAAATATCGCAATCTTAAAGGAAAAGAGAAAGATGTATTTATAGAAGAACACCCAAAGTTTCGATATAATTTGATTGAATATTTTAAAAAATGTGCACCACTGCATGAGTCTTTATCCTCATTCAAGGATAAATTTGAAGAAGTTTGGAAAAGGACTGAAGATTATAATTCGTTATCAGAATTTTATAAAGATACAGCTAATGCATGTTATGAATTATCATTTGAGCACATCAATTTTGAGGAGTTGTGTTCATCGGATAAATGTCACTTGTTTCAGATTTACAACAAAGATTTTTCAATTGGGGAAAATGGTGGTAATGGTTCAATAGGAAAGCCTAATTTACATACCATATATTGGAATATGCTTTTTGATGAGACAAACCTTAAAGATGTTATCTTTAAATTAGATGGACAGGGAGCTGAAATTTTCATGCGTGAGCCCGTAGCCAAAGAATCGCCAACCAAACATCCTATTGGGTCTAAACTTGTAAATAAACGGGACAAAGACGGAAACACTATTCCAGCACAACTTTATAGAGAAATCTATTTGTATGTTAATGGAAAGGCAAAAATTATTTCTAAGGAAGCCCAAGAGTATCTTGATAATGAGAAAGTGGTAATTAAAGAGGTAAAACACGAAATCATCAAAGATAATAGGTTTTATGGAGATAGTGCTAAATATATGTTCCATTGTCCGATAACAATAAATTTTAAAGCTCAACCTGGCAATGAATCGGAAGTTAATTCAATAATCACCAACGCACTTCAGCAATCTGACAACTTAAATATTATTGGTATTGACCGTGGAGAAAAACATCTTGTATATAGCTGTACGATAGACAGAAATGGTAAAATCATAAAAGGCAAATGTCATCACTACGACAACATTAATGGTACTAACTATGTTCAAAAATTAGAAGCCGTTGCCGATGAACGTATTATAGCCAAAAAGAATTGGCAGGCACAGGACAAGATTAAGGATTTAAAGAACGGTTATATATCGCATGTGGTACATCGTTTGGTGAAAGAGGCAATTAAAGACGGAGACATTATTGACCCACACGCATATATTGTTTTGGAAGACCTTAATGCAGAAATGAAGCGCGGTCGCCAAAAGATTGAAAAGCAGGTTTATCAAAATTTGGAAACTGCACTTGCAAAGAAGCTCAATTTTGTTGTTGATAAAAACGTTACGCAATGTGAACTTGGTTCGGCAAGAAAGGCATTACAACTTACGCCTCCAATCAGCAATTATCAAGATATTGAGGGTAAAAAACAATTTGGTATTATGCTCTATACACGCGCTAATTACACATCAGTTACCGACCCAGCAACAGGGTGGCGCAAAACCATCTACATAAAGAATGGCAGAGATGAAGAGATTAAGAAACAGATTCTTGACAGATTCATTGACTTTGGATTTGATGGCAAGGATTATTATTTTAAATATACCGAAGATAACGTGGGGCACACATGGCAAATGTATTCGGGTAAAAATGGTGAGCCATTGTCTCGTTTCCAGAACAGAAAACAAATACTGAAAGATAAAAATATTTGGGTACCAGAGCAAGTCAATGTTATTAAAATTCTTGATAAACTTTTTGCTGAATTCGATAAATCGGAATCGTTTAAAGCACAAATTAATAATGGTTCTGAGTTACAAAAGGATGATGAACGCAACGAAACTGCTTGGCAATCGTTACGCTATGCACTTGATATGATTCAGCAAATTAGAAATTCGGGTGAGAAGAATTCCGAAAACGATAATTTCTTATGCTCTCCTGTGCGCAATAATAACGGCGAACACTTTGATACCCGCCGTCATGAAAAGAATGGTGAGTTATCCGAAATCATAGATGCCGATGCTAATGGTGCATTTAACATTGCTCGCAAAGGCTTGATTATGGATGCACACATCAAGTACTGGATTGGAAATGGGCGACCTACAACGAAGAGAGATGGTAAAGTAATATCAGATTTGGATTTGTTTATTTCTGACAAAGAGTGGGATATGTGGCTTCTGGACAGAGCCCAATGGGTGAAACAATTGCCCTCATTCGCTTCGAGAAATGTAAAAGACAGTAATGAAAACCCGCCAACAGCAAAAAGGGGAAAGAAAAGTTGATGGAAGAAAACTATATCTCTATTTCCACCCTGAATGACTTCATCTTTTGTCCGTATTCCATATACCTTCACAATGTATATGAGAGTACGGACGAAAGTCTCTTCCATGCTGTACCTCAGACCCAAGTTATCGACCGCACTGTCAGGACGGCCTTTCATCGTAAGCAATTCACGGCTAAGGACTTTACCATCGAGAAAGGAGAATATCGACTAAAGAGAGACACCTGCTCTTATCCACAATTCAGCATTTCATAATGATAATTGTAAGTTATGACATCAAGGAGGACAAAATCCGCACTAAGTTTGCAAAGTTGTTGGAGAAAAACGGAGCCATTCGCCTCCAATACTCCGTTTATGAGTTTAACAACACCAAACGCATCTCCGACACACTTCTTCTGAAGATAGAACAATTTGCCAAAGCATTTACAGGAGCTGACAGCGTAATGATTTTGTAAGGGAATGCTATCAAACTGAAAAAATACGGCAATGCCATCCATCGAGACCAAGACGTAGTATTCTTCTAAACAAATCTCTAACCATATTTTTGGCTGGGGCTTTTGTTCTCCCTGAATATCAAGTGCTTCCGTTCGTTAGAAGATACAGGGGGGTATCCTTTAACATTTTTAAACAAAAAATGTCACTTCAAATCCTTTCATAATTAGCAAATTATCTCTACCTTTGCAGAGCATTCAATAATGTAGGGTCTATATGGCCTGATTAATTTCTACTATTGTAGATTGACCCCGGTGGAGTCATATATTGAGGCTGTCTATATGGCCTGATTAATTTCTACTATTGTAGATAGTGTTCCCACCCTCTCAGCATATAAAGTCTATATGGCCTGATTAATTTCTACTATTGTAGATATCGGCGCGGAGTTCATGGTGTTCGAGGACGTCTATATGGCCTGATTAATTTCTACTATTGTAGATTAGGGATTCTTGTGTTATGTCAGTCATAAGTCTATATGGCCTGATTAATTTCTACTATTGTAGATCCGCTTGGAGTGCTTATCTCCAGCGTGTGTCTATATGGCCTGATTAATTTCTACTATTGTAGATTCGGTGGAGAAGTCAACGTTCGCCCACTTGTCTATATGGCCTGATTAATTTCTACTATTGTAGATATGAGTTAGTTATGTTTAGTTAATTAATGTCTATATGGCCTGATTAATTTCTACTATTGTAGATATGCCTCGCCTCCTTTCTTGCCCGACCGGTCTATATGGCCTGATTAATTTCTACTATTGTAGATAAAAAGTCAAATATCTTGGATAAATAAAAATATCCGCGCCAGCGGAACGGAGACGCGGATGAGGGGATGTTACAACTTTAAGTTGAAAGATAAAAATAGTTAGTTGAAAAAATATATCTACATATCTCAAATTCATTTTTATATCTATTTTATTTGTTTATGAATATTTTTTTGTACATTTGCACACAGAAACCAAATAAGATTACGTCATGACTCTCGCAGCAAGAACTATCCAGGCATCTCCATTAGCCCCATATATGGGGCTGTTGAGAAGTGTTGACATCAATGTGATGCACGCTGTTGTGGATTTTATGAATGAATCCATTCGCGAGGCAGAGAATGCCAAACGTAAGACGGAGGACGAGTTCTTAGCCAAGAAAATGGCAGAGTTTGAGATTTCACCACGGATAAAGGAATTGATTGAACAGACACGGCTAACGGCTGAAGAGGCTGAAGACGAACGCACCCGGTATATTTTAGGACTGGATAGAAGATGAAAGTATTTCTTGATACCAATATACTGATTGATTTGGCAGAGAAACGTACGGAGGCTCATCAAGCTGCCATTATTCTTCAACTTGGCGAAGAAGGCAAGATTCAGCTTGCTGCCTCTTACCTTTCTTTTGCCAATATGGGATACATTTGGCGCGCTGTTCCAAGACATCTGCGATATGAAAGGATTCGGAACGCGTGTATGGGCATAGAGATTCTGCCAATGGATGCTGATCAGCTCTACGAAAGTCTTCGATATGAAGTGAAAGACTATGAGGATATGTTGCAGTACCAATGTGCAGTCGCTGCTGGATGTGACATCATAATCACTAACAACACTCGTGACTACGCCGAGTTCTGTAAACTTCCGTTTATGTCCTCCCGAGACTTTCTTCTGTACTTTTTTAGGAGCATAGAGTAGTGGCATCATCGGCAATGACTGCCCTTGCACAGTAAGTTCAAGGTTGCACCATGCCTGCGCCGTCCCCAACTTGGGGCAATGTTTGCCAGTACAACTCTTGTTGTTTATGATTAGTATGCGATACGATTTTGTCAGCTATTCACAACACGCAAAGGTATAAAGATTATGTCTTTATTAAAAACACCTTTTTTTTCTCTTGTCTTTCTAAAAAAGCCTTATTCCTTTCTTCTCTTATCCTTTCTTCAAGCCTTTCAAATCTCCACGTAATGTTCTTTTCCAGACCAGCTTTAGAGTCTGACACCTCCATCATGCAATAGTCGAGGTCGGGGCAAACGACGTCTGCAACATATTTTTTCGTGGGGGCGTAGTATCCATAATTTTTAATAAAACACTTTCCTGTTGCGCTCTGCTTTGTAGAAAGGTCGACAGGTGAAAGCTTTGGCGGAGTATCCGTTATGAATGAGAAAAACGACATACTTCCACGTACTATAAGACTTGCTATCATAACAAGTCCCATCAGTGCAAATATGACAACCAGAATATCCATAATTTTCTCCTTTCTTTCCTGCAAAATTACATATTTTCCTCTAACCGGCCAAGCGTGGAAGATATGTTCTTCAGCATACCCTCCACGCTTGGAACTGATTTGTTGTTTATGATTAGTATGCGATACGATTTTGTCAGCTATTCACAACTCAGGACACCAACAATTGCAGTCATTTCTTATTTCTTTTGCACAAAGTTAAGAAATAATTCAAAATAATGCACTATACATGGGGAGAAATCTGAAAAAATTGCAAGTAAATATGCAAATAAGCATGCAATGTAGGAATAAGAAAAGCCCCGAACCTCACGGCTCAGGGCTTCCAAAAAGTTCTTTTATTTATGAAAAATAGTGAGTCAGGCGGGAACGCCGGCACACTGAATTTCCTTAGTTAAAACGTAGCAGTCTCCAATTCACGGGTAATACTCTGCACGCATGCAGACAGACGCTGGTAGGTTCTTTCTCCGGCGTTCTTCACGCCACTTGCATACTGGCGCATCAGGGATGGGTTGACTCCGGAGCGCTTCGCGATATCGGAAACATTCAGGAAGGAAAAATAGTTGAAGAACGACTGCAGGTCGTACTTATACGTGAACTCTACCTCTGGAAATGTTTTTCCTTCTGACCTTAAGTCTTCTCGTGCCTCTTCCAGACACTCGGCCAAATCTTCCTTGGCCTCTTGGACGGTCTTACCCGTTGCAGAGAGATAGCCACCAAGAATGTCATTCTCCGTCTGGCACCAATAGCTGCCATCCTTTGCCCTTTCAATAGTAACCAAGACTTTCATATCAATTCTATTTAGCATAAAGCATTATATCCTCAATAAAAAGTTCTTCTCATCACGAAATGAAGTGTTAAGTCGGCTGGGAATTACTCCCCAGCCAACTTTTTTAGAATCTTCGATGCAGTTCCCGAAGCAACTTCATCGGCGTGCCTTGGCACGAACTGAAATGTTCCAGTCTTTCGATTGACCCATTTGTCGTGCTTTTTCCCATGGCTTGCTAAGTAGCAGCCCAGGCTTTTCAGCCTCTTTTCTAATTCACTTTTTTTCATGAAATAAAAGAACTTTTTGTCTTTCGACACTACAAAGGTAGCAATTTTGCTATAAACCACCAAATATTTATATAACTTTTTTGCTACTTTTATGAAATTTCTTTGTTTTCACACCAAAAAAGCCCCCGATGCTCACGCACGTTGTTTATGATTAGTATGCGATACGATTTTGTCAGCTATTCACAACACAATTCATACATCACATATCAGGCAGATTGTTGTTTATGATTAGTATGCGATACGATTTTGTCAGCTATTCACAACCATCCTTTCGCTTTTTTTGATATTCGGGGCGTTGTTTATGATTAGTATGCGATACGATTTTGTCAGCTATTCACAACTTCGTCTTAACGCTTTGGCTACCCCTACCTGTTGTTTATGATTAGTATGCGATACGATTTTGTCAGCTATTCACAACAGAAGCCTCTCTTTCCCAGTCCTGAAATATCTTCTCAATCTTGGCGGCCAGTTCTTCGAGATTATCAGCCATCACGGAACATCTCTTCAATTCAGGGCCGAGTCCAGGAAAGCCCACGAGCCTTATCTCTGATACGAAGACCCCGTCTTTACAATCAAGCGACAGCACTTCGTTCCGGAAGCTGTATTTCACATGGGCACATCGTATAATTCTTCCTTCCTTGGTACATTTACACAAATCGTAGCCAATGCCATCTTTGCCAAGTTCGACAATATATTCATCCTTACTTGGAGTCGAAGGCAGTTTGTCCCATGCATCCTTAGCGGGTACGATGATGAAGTACCCGACCATGAATATCAAGCATATTATGCAGAAAGTCTCGAAGAACATTGTCAAGTCATTATTCTTTCCGCCTGCAAAGATAAGAATTTTTTGCCGATATCTCAAATATCTGGGACGAACATTTGACCTTCGGTCTTACTTTGTCGCGACTCAGCTGAGATTGTGCCTGCATATCGCTGCATTCGCTGCATTCGATGCCCCAAAGTTTGGTATTTCGCTCGACTTTTCGTAACTTTGCAATCGTGAGCCTGCGAGAAAAATATAATAAAGGGGCTCGCGACTACGTTGAGAAAGATATGAAGAGAGTATTATTGGCAGCAATGCTGTCAGCGGGAGTGCTGACGGGCTGCAACCAGAATGGCAATGAAACCAAAACAGAAGAGAATATGCAGAAACTGGAACTGACACAGGAGTGGGACAAGGTGTTCCCGCTGAGTGAGAAGGTGGAGCACCAGAAGGTGACATTTGCAACACAGTATGGTCTGACACTGGCGGCTGACCTCTATACGCCAAAGGGGGCGCGGGGCAAACTGGCGGCCATAGCCGTCAGCGGACCGTTCGGGGCCTGCAAGGAGCAGTCGAGCGGACTGTATGCCATGCGCATGGCGGAGCGCGGATTCGTGACGCTGGCCTTCGACCCCTCATACACCGGCGAGAGCAGCGGCGAGCCGCAACGTACGGCTTCGCCCGACATCAATACGGAGGACTTCATGGCGGCTGTCGACTTCCTGTCGAAACAGGACAATGTGGACGCCGAGCGCATCGGCATCATCGGCATCTGCGGATGGGGAGGCATTGCCCTGAACGCGGCTGCGGCCGACACGCGCATCAAGGCTACGGTGGCCTCGACGATGTACGACATGACGCGCGTCAGCGGCAACGGCTACTTCGACGCCGAGGACAAGGAGGAGTCGCGACATGCGGCCCGCGAGGCCATGTCCAGGCAGCGACTGACCGACCCCGCGGCGATGGCTGGCGGCGTGGTGAATCCCCTGCCCGACGATGCCCCGCAGTTTGTCAGGGACTACTACGACTACTACATCACCCCACGCGGCTACCACAAGCGCAGCGGCAACTCCAACGACGGCTGGCGCGTCGTCGGCACACAGGCCTTTGCCAACGCCCGCTTCCTCTACTACATCAACGAGATACGTTCGGCCGTACTGGTGATGCACGGCGAGAAGGCCCACTCGCGCTACTTCGGCGAGGCTGCCTATCACTACATGGTGGAGGGCAAGGCTGAGGGCTACAACGTCGTGGGCAAGCCCAATCCCAACCCGGAGAACAAGGAGTTGCTGATTATCCCTGGCGCTTCGCATTGCGACCTCTACGACGGCGGTTACACCGAACTCGTCGGCAAGGGCAAGCCCAAGAACCTCATCCCCTGGGACAAGCTGGCTGACTTTTTCAACAAGCATCTGAAGTGAGCCTTGCATTTTGCGACGGGCGTTCTTTGCCATGTCGCAGTGAATCGCTACTTTTGCTGGGAAATGAGCATAAAAAAAAACGTAACAATATAGTATGAAAGACTTTAGCGAACTGATAAGTGTGCGACGCAGCCACAGAAAGTTTACGGAGGAACCCGTCGGCCAGGACGACCTGAAGCGGATTCTGCGCAGTGCACTGATGGCTCCGTCGAGCAAGGGTATGCACAGTTATGCCTTCGCATGTGTCACCGACAGGGCAAAGTTGGAGGCCCTGGCACAGTGTAAGGACATGGGGGCCGAACTCATAGCCGGAGCCGCAGCGGCCATCGTGGTGCTGGGCGAACCGGCCGTCAGCGATGCCTGGATAGAGGATGGCTCCGTGGCTGCCACCATGATGCTGCTGCAGGCCGAGGACCTGGGGCTGGGCGCATGCTGGGTGCAGGTGCGCGAACGGAAGGACCGCGAGGGCCGACTGGCCGAGGACAACGTGCGCCAGCTGCTGGGCATACCTGAGGACATGCGTGTGCTGTGCATCGTGGCCCTGGGTCACAAGGGCAGCGAACGCAAGCCGCAGAACGAGGACCGGCTGAAGTGGGAACGCGTGCACGGAGAACAATGGTAGTGACGCTGATAGGTACGGGCCGACTGGGCACCAACCTGCACCATGCGCTCCACGAGGCGGGGCACGAGGTGGTGTGGCTCGAAGGGCGACGTTTCCGTCCCAGCGAGGTACGTGGCGAGGTGGTCATCATCTGTGTCAAGGACGATGCCATAGCCTCCGTGGCCGAACGGCTGGGCGACGTGGAGGCCCTGGTGGTGCACACCTCAGGGTCTACGGACATCGATGCCCTGCCCCATCGCCGTCGTGGCGTGCTCTATCCCATGCAGACCTTCTCGCGCGACAGGCTGGTGGACTTCTCAGAGGTTCCCCTCTTCCTGGAGACGGCCGAGGCGGACGACATGAAATTATTGGTACATTTGGCCCAGGG
>Ga0247608_10004406_pt1 | contig 15793 bp, 14 predicted proteins | sample 176DNAGHGlowgp2_FD_193490 | JGI IMG/M metagenome (GOLD analysis project Ga0247608, IMG submission 193490) | Sheep rumen microbial communities from Palmerston North, Manawatu-Wanganui, New Zealand - 1766 DNA GHGlow gp2 | ecosystem: Host-associated > Mammals > Digestive system > Stomach > Rumen ... | reverse complement strand
TATATCTAAGTTTACTACAACTATTGGTATTTGGCTATTTAATATTATATTTTTAAGAGATTTTAACTTCTCATTTTTATTTAATGGATATATAAATGAAAATATAGATGCTGATAAGTTTGACGAGATCAACGATACATTAGCGTATGCTTTATTGGAAGATAAAATAGATATAGGTAATTATCAAAAATATTTAGATTATACCCAATATTTTATGCCTTTTGAATCTATATTATCCCCTAATCATACTGAAGCGATACTATCTTGTACTAAAAAGATTAATAAAAAGAAAGAAGAACTTATTAAGAAATATAAAGATAGATTAGATGCTGGTGATGTCGCTGCAGCTGAAGATATGGAAAAAGAATTATTGGCATATGCTGAAGAATTATTAAAAGATGATCCATCACTTGATGTATATTTCTCTAAAGCTGGTTCTACTTGGAAGAATAATTTTAAGAATATGTATATTATGAAAGGTGCTATAACTAATCCTGATTCTAATGCTAAACAACAATTCGATGTTGCTACATCTAATCTTATGGATGGTGTATCTGCTGATGAGTATTCATTGTATGCTAACTCTCTTGTAACTGGTCCTTACTCTAGATCTAAGAAAACAGAAATTGGTGGTTATTGGGAGAAGTTATTCTCAGCTGCTTATCAAGCCGTAAATCTAGATCCTGAAGGTTCAGATTGTGGAACAAAAGAATATATTGAGGTAACTCTAACTCCAAAGAATATAAGCATATTTATGTATAATTATATTATTAAGAATAATGGAGAATTAGAAGAACTTAATCTAGATACTAGAGATAAATATATGAATAAGAAAGTTAAGATGAGATTTTCTACTCATTGTAAATCTAAAACTGGTATATGTAATAAATGTGCTGGTAATTTTTTCTATCGTAGAGGCTCCAGAACAATTGGACTAGCTACAGTACAAGTTCCATCTAAACTTAAATTGGTTGCAATGAAAGCTTTTCATGATGGTACTATAAAAACTACAACTATTGATCCTATGAAAGCATTTGGTTTAAAGAAATAATATTTTATACTATATAGAACTATTATGTAATAAAATGATAGGTATATTATAATTATTTTTGATTATATATTATATATTTATAGTATACATCATTTTATGTATATTTAAACATTTATGACCTCTGGAGAATATGCATTTATCGATACATATTCTCCACACAAAGGGGTATAGTATAATGGAAGTACAATAGATTTTGATTCTATTAGAGTAGGTTCGAATCCTACTACCCCCGAACAAAATACTCCAAGTTCACGAGTATAAACTGATATTAGATTTTTATATATTGAAGAGATCATATTTGTAACATTTATGGTCTCTTCTTTTATCTTGTACTTGTAGCTCAGTTGGAAGAGCACTTGACTTTTAATCAAGTTGTCGGGAGTTCGATTCTCCTCAAGTACACTTATTTGTCATTTTCAATATTATCTCCTTTCTTTATAATATTGAATGTCCATGGAGAAAATTCTCCATGGACAGTTTATTTTTTTTTTGATTATAGTAAAAATTGAACCCTCAACACCTATATAATCTATCGAGATAAGGAGGAATTATAATGAATAGATTAGATTTTGGTGCAATTTTTAAGCGCACTAGTAGCTTAAATTCTACGGAATCTAAAATAGATTCTGAAAAAATTTTTAAAAGAATAAATTTTAATAAATTAGAATCTATAAGAGAAGGTTATATTCCAACTAGTTATAATAATCTTCTGGACGAATATGTAAATTCTATGAGTAATGTAGATAATGCGTCTAATTATTGGTATAGAGGATTAGAAATAATAGAAAAGTTAAATGAACACGGTGCCAATAGAGACGCTAGAAATTTTACAGATAAATATACTTCAAGAATTCTTCCTTATGTAAAAAATATTGGAGGAGTTTTAGAGTATTTAGATAGATATAATTTGACAGATTACCAAAGAGATAATATACAATTAACATGTGAGCAATATAAACTTGCTGATAAGATATCCAATAATCATAATCAAATATCTAAAAGATTTAATATAGAATATGAAATAAAATCTGTTAAAATTAAGGGTATAAATTCTGTCGTAGAAAAATGTTGTTCAATGATAGATACATATTCATATGAACCATATCAGAAACTTAACATGTGTATTGAAGAAATGGTTTATTTATTTGAGAAGAATAATATTGATTATAGATCGGACGAACTATTATCATCTATACTAGAATATTTCTTGTTAAGATCCGCAAAGATATCTGACAGAGATATTAAAGGGTATAAATATGTAATGGAGCATAATCAATGTATTGATGATACTAGTGTATCTAGATTTTTATTTGAGGAATTTGATGTAATTAATATTAAATCTGCTATAAATAATTACCTTAAGACACAGAATAAAACTCCAGAAATAACAGAAAGTATGTTTAAAGATATTATTATTAATACTTCAATTGGTGATTTGAAGAATAATATCGATACACTATTGAATGTATTATATAATATATATAATTCTCAAGTTTGTGAAGATCTTGGTCAGAATGTTATGCTTGATGCTATTTCTAATATATTAAATACTATTGTAGATAGATACGAGAATGATGCAATGCACAATGATGCAATAACTAGAGATGATGTTATTGAATTGATCGCTAAATTTGAAAGATTTAAATCATCTATTACATCTTTTGATATATATGATCCTAAATGTGTATCTAAATTAGATTATAAAAATACTATTGGATATATTATAACCAATAGATTAAATGATCTGGTAAATACTTTATATTCTAAAGATAATATTGATGTTTTAAATGATTTAAATTCTGATGAAGTAGAAGAGATCGCTTTAAGAGAATTTAGAATATTTAATTTTAATAACGTTGTTAAAGCTGTTGTTAATATGGATAAGTATCTAAAAACTAAAATTAGAAACTTTATTAACAAATCTAAAATTAAATCTAAACTAAAAGCTAATAAAATTAAAAATATATTATTTGATGAATCCGGAAGAGTTATTCCAGATTCTATATTTAATTTTATTGGCGATGATAATAAAGTTGATATATGTCTTTGTCAAATTGAATTAGATTGTGAAGAAGATATCACTGAAGCTTTAGAAGAGTTATCTGTTATATGTAAAGAATTTAATAATGAGCTTAATGTTAATAATATAGATACTGTTAGATCTTATTATATTATTAATGGTTGTATTGCTGAACTTCATATAAAAGATTCATGTAAGATCGCTCTTACAGAAGAAGAAAAGAAACTAGCAGAAACTTCATATAAACCAGAACTTGATATTTATATTGAACAACTTGCTTTATTTGAAGCTTGCAGTACAATGGCTGAAGATTTTGAAGATAGAACACTTGATGAAAAAATTGCCTCTATAGCTGTAGAAAATATTGGATTAACCGTAGAAGCTTATGATGTTATAATGGATATATTATCATTAATTGGAGCAAATAAAAACCAAGTTGATAGCTTTACAGAAATATTTAGCGATTATAGGAATTCTATGCTAACAGAAACTTATGATATAGTATCAGAAAATAGAATAATTAAATCTATTTATAATAATTGGGAACCTGTAGAAAATGTTCCATTTGATATTCAAATAGAAGCATATAAACTATTTAATGATATTATTAACGAGGCTGTTCCTAAAATTAATAAACCTAAGGTTGGAAGTGCAGCTGTAAAGAAACCTACAACTGATAAATTTAAAGATAATAAGCCTAAAAATAATGAAAAAGAGGACGATTATCAACCTTCACAAAATATATCTAATAAATTAAATAATATAAAAATATATCTTCAAGGATTAAAATCTAAAGCTAAAGATTTAAGCCAAAAAGAAAAACAATTATCTAGACAATTAGACGCTAATTATAATAATTTTGCAAAATCTATAAAAAATGCGTTTATATCTGATAGAAGAGAATCTATTATTAAAGGTTCGGTAATACCATCATTTTCTAAATCTATAAAGATTGCTATTGGTTTAGCAGGGCTCGGTATTGTTTCTGGAAATCCAATAGTGCCAATTGTTGCTGCTCTTGGTGGATTAGCTGTTTCCAAGAAACTAACTAAACGCGAAAGAATACTTCTTCTTGACGAAATTGAAACAGAACTAGAAGTTGTGGATAAGGAAATTGCTAATGCAGATGCTAAAAATCAGATCAAGAAATATAGAGCATTATTACAGTATAAAAAAGATTTACAAAGACAATATCAGAGGATAAAATATAATGTCAGGGTAGGAAAAGATATACTTCCTGGATCTGCTGTCGGATTTAAAGAAAGAAATTAAATAAGGAGGTATTTCAATGAGTGGATTATTTTTTAATAAAAGAAAAACTATTTTTGATATATTAGATGAATCTGATAATCTGGATATAATCAAAGAAGCACCAGAAGATGAGGAGGGTGGTACAAATGCAGGAAATAATAATGATGATGCTCCTGCTGAAGATACATCCAACGATACAGGAGATGATAATGCTGATACTGGTGATAATACAGACAATAATGATACTGATAATGATGAAGATATGGGTAACGATGAAGATTTTGATGTCGATACTAATATTGGTGACGACGATTCTGGCGATGATACTGATTCAGATACCGATTCTGATTTGGGCAGCGACAGTGGTGGTGGAGATTTTGGTGGCGAAAGCGAAGAAGAAGTAAATCCAAAAAATACCAATATATTCTCTACATTATCAGCCGAAGAGCAAGCTATAAAAATAGCAGAACTAAAGAAAATATATAATGATCTTTATATTTATATATCAGATATGCTTGGAAAGATAAATGATATAAATCCAAATGAAGATAATATTGAGGCTATATATAGAGTAACTTCTGGTTTATATTCATTGAAAACTAATATTGCAGATTATATCAAAAATATCTTTCCATTAAAGTCTTATATAGAAAATGATGTTGCTTATAATAGATATCTTATAATTGTTCGTTCAATTACTAATATAATGAATATGGTAGCATCAGAAATGGAAGAAAAAGTGCAAAAAGAAGACAAAAAATAAATAACATTCTAGTAAATTAGTAATATTAAGACTAATCCGGATCTAATATTGCTATTTTAATGATTGTGTAAAATAAAAATTTTAAAAATCCAATTAATATTAAAAGGAGGACATTATAATGATAGCAGGAACTAGACAGAAAACTGTCGGTGGTACAAGCTATAGAAAAGATGCTCTGTACCCATTTGCTAAAGCTTTTACAGAAGCTGCTCAGAATATTCTTACAGAATCAACTTTTGATATCTTTGCTGAGCCACAGAGAGCACTCCGCAATGCTTCAGTTGCTGAATCAATGAAGTCTTTCTTCTGTGAGAATGCTTTTGATGATTCACAGATGAGTGTAGATGATATTGAAGATCTTCAGGAAAGCTGGGATGCTCAGTATGAAAATGATATAAATGCAATTATGGAGAATACTTATCAGGCTGATTATTCACCTATGGTTGGTATGGCGTTACCAATTCACAAGCTTATTCTTATGAATAACGTATTCTCGCAGGGTGGCGGTATCCAGAAGGTTACAGCTGTACAGCCATCATTCACAATCTCTCTTGAGAGAAGAATTCTTGTTGCTCCAGATGGAACAGAAATCGATATGTTCCTTCAGCAGAACGAGATCGCTGATGCTATTGATTCATCAGTTCCGCTTAAGGAGTTCGATCTTAGTCTTCCACAGCTTGAAGATACAACTGATCTTATCGCTGAACTTGGTGGTACATCAATGGATGAACTTTCAGTTGAGACACACATCTCTGGTATCTATGTAGAGAACGTTTACTTCGCAGCAGGCGATGTTCTTCCTGATGCTGATGGATGGTATTCAACAAAGGGTGAAGTTGCTACAGAAGAGACAGCTGGAGCTAAGAACGTTTGGTTTAGAGTTAATATTCCATTCACACCTAACTATGGTGGACCTGGATCACTTGATCGTGTAGTTACAAAGCCTATTACAATTAAGTATAAGAAGGATGCAGATGGAAACATCGAAACTCTTACAGATACTCTGTTTGGATCACTTGACAACAACAAGCTTGTTCTTACAACTGTTAAGGGTAATATCCATCAGGTTAAGCTTGCTGCTAGACTTAATGCTTCAAATGCTATGCATGTAGAGCCATCAGTTAAGTGGAAGGTTGACACAGTTTATATCGAGATCCCTGAAGCTAAGCCGATTAATACAACTGTATCTCCTGAAGAAGTTAAGGATATTGCAGCTATGTATGATGCTAACCAGGTTACAAAGATCATGTCTATGACAAAGACAGCTCTTAGCGAGTATAAGGATATGAAGATTAAGAGATTCCTTGATGAGGATTATATGAGAATGGATGAGAGAACAAGTTTCTCTGGATCATTTGACTTTGCTCCTCCGGAAGGATATGCTCTTGATTGGGTAACATTCCGTCAGGCTACATTCATGGATTACCTTGATGATTATGTAACAAAGATGCTTCAGGTTCTTAATGATCCTAACATGACAGTTACAATCTATGGAGATCCTAGAATTGTTCGTAAGGTTACTCCTACAGAGTATACATATCAGACACCTCAGTCAATCGGACCAGTTGTTCTTGATTATACTCAGACAGTTGTTGATACAAAGGATCAGAGAGTTTACAACTTCGTTGGCTCTGACAAACTTCGTAACACAAATGAGCTTATGATTATCCTTAATCCTCGTAACAGTGAAAGAATCTGCTACAGAATTTATGATTATCAGCTTTATATCAGCAATGAGATTAGAAATATTGCTAATCCTGCTCTTCCCGCTATTCATGCATTTGAGAGATGGAAGATTATTGGTTATCAGCCAGTTCAGGGACGTATCAGTATTCTTAATCCATCTGGTATTGCTCAGGCATAATATAAAAAATAAAATAATTTTAAGTTGTTTAAATAAGGGACTAGGAGAAATCCTAGTCCCTTTATTTTTTAATTAACCATATTCTTCTGAATATATACACCTTTATCAGAATCATATGGATAAGGTGAATGAAATATTCCAACCACTTCATTGAAACTGTGACCTTCAATATTAATACTATTTCCATTATTGAGGTACACGATACAACCATTTTCGGTCTCCTCAATATGACTAATGTTATCAATATTGATAGCTATTGAATTAAACCCTTTGTTTACAATTACTAATAAATTTCCCATACTATTCTCCTCTCTTATTTATTAGATTTTAATTTTTAAACACCCCTATCACATTATAGTAAAAGTAATAGAGGTGTCATTCTGATTATAAAAATTAATATCAGACTATATAATCAGGATCGATTAAACTTAGGTATGTGTCTAAATCTAATCCTGATTCCTTATAAAGTCTTTCTTCAACACAGTAGGCTTGTTCAGTTGTCAGCCAAACGAAGCCTTTTCTATTGTTTACGAAACACACCTTAATCATAGAATGATACCTCCTTTACTTAAATTAATAAGTAAAGTACCAGATTAATTATATTTCATTTGTACTTATTATATTTATAATATCTAATCGAAAAAAAATAAAATTACAATGCTAGGATATAAATATATCCTAGCATTTTTATCTTAGAAAATGACATTATATACACAAATATAATTATAATAAATAAGGAGGTAATTTATATGTCTATTGAATTCTTGGGCACAGCTACACCTATGCCCAATATAGCGCCAAATCAGATATATCAGAATCCGATGATACCTAATCCTCAATTTGCATCCAATCAGCAACAAATGGTATTTAATCAACAAGTACCAATGGTACCACAGAGACCAGTAAATTATGATATTCCTGAAATAGTAACAACTAATAAAAATGACAGCTCGGCTTATGTACCAAGTTTTAGAAATATCGGTTCTGTAACTGTAGAAAATCCCGTTATTGATGAACCAAAAAGAAAACCAGTTCATAGAAAGAAGGAAACAGGTGCATCTGGAGAGATAATAAGATCAAATGATGCGTCCCCAGCTAATTCCGCCATATCAGGTACAGTAGAAGATATTCCAACTGCTTATACATATGCAGAAACAACTGGAATGCTTAGAGAGACTCTTGGGCAAATAGATGCTTTAAGTGGAGAATTAGTGCAAGAGTTTAATAATATAAGAGCATCTAGAACAATGAAAAATAAATATATGGCTCTTACCAACATTTCAGATAATCTTGGATCACTATTATCTAGTAAGATAGCTGCAATTAAAGAAATAAATTCTGCTATAACTAAATCTAATGATCTCGATTATAGGAAATATAAAGATATCAAAGCTGCTCAAGGAGCAATGGATGACGACAAATACATTGCAGATCTTTATAAATCATTTATATCTAATCCTCAAACTCAAGCTGTAAATCCTTCTATGCCACAGATGCAGGGTATTCCTCAGATGCCAATGATAAACGATGGATCAATGATGGGATCTAGTATTATTAGAGCTAATGTAGATAATTCTGGTCATATTATGGGTGGTGATCAAGCATATCTTAATTATATGAGTAATTTGTCACCAGAACAAAATCTTATGTTATATGAACAGAATCCTAATGTGAAACAAGTAGTAGTATTTGATCACGCTACAGGAAATAAGTTCTTCCAGATGATGGATATGAGCACTGGTCAAGCTATACCAAATCTTCCAGTATATGATCAGGAATTTATGGCTGATACTACATTGGACCTTTCAAAAGGAATTGCAAAGAACCTTAATCTTAATGAAGTATTTCCAATAGTCGAAATTAATAAATCTGATATTAAAAATGAATATTAAACAATAAGGGATAGTCTTAGACTATCCCTTATATTTTAACCTTTTTACATCTTTATAATACCCTTATAGGAGGTTAATTATAATGAATACTGTTATTGATGAAGGAATTATAGGAAAGAAAATATATCCTATTATAGCTGCAGCATTACAAAAGAATGATGCTAAGTTTAAAACTAATATTAAAAAATATTTTCAAGATAGACATGAGCAATTATTTGCAATAGCACCTTACGATAGAATATTTTTTAACCAAGTAGATATAGATAATCTTTATAAATCTCTCGGTTTACAAGAATCACAAATATTACAGATAATGAAAGAAGTATTCTTCTGGGATCAACCTTGGAACCCACAATGTGCTAAAGAGCCTTATGTGGAAACGTTAATGTGTGCTATAAGATATTATCTTAAAAAAAATGATAAAAAGTCTGCATATTTAACTTGCACATACATGGCTTTTACTGGAAAATTTTATGCTTCTGTTCACGGTGCAGCTTTTCCTACAGTGGCACCTATTAAATATAAATCAGTAATGGATTATGTTGTAAATAATATGCTATCTGATAAGTTTGATCTTAAGAAATATGGTACAGTATTTGGTGCTATAGAAGCAATGTGTAAAACATTTATAGATACATATGAGAAAGTTATAAAAGATCCTAATATTACTGATAAGAATTTTAGTGATTTAATTCAACAATTAAGAACCAGGGAAATGTCATTTATGATGAATATTCAACAGCTTTATATGGAAGCTTATGAAAATAAATATTATCTTAATTATGAATCTGAAAATGAAAATCCTGATGATTTTAGACTTCCTGGAAATGATTCTGCTACAGCTTTAAGACTTACAGAACAAACTATGAATTACCTTACGTCCACTTATGTATCTTTGGAAATATGTAATAAATGTAAGGATGCTAATGTAAAGGCTATAGAAATAAAAGATATAATTGAAGCTATTCTTGGTGACAAAAATAATCTTCCACAAGTAAGAAGATTGGTAAATATTATGATATGTAATTTTATGGCTAATAATCCTGGGAAAAATGTTGGTAGTATAGAATTTGTAGCATTTAGCACAAAACCAAAACCAAATACTAAATCCCCAGTTGAATTAGAGCAGAAACAAATAATACTTAAATGGTTAGATGAAAATTCTCCTAATTATAGAAGAAGAAAATCCAGAGAAGCAACTGCAAATAGTTATATAAAGAGCATTACAATGTATTTTGTTTTGGTAATAAATAAAATAGCAAGATAAATAAAATCCCCTAGACTTATATTTGTCTAGGGGATTTTATTTAGTACTAAAATATAAGTATTATTGGATCGACAATTCAATGTCATATAAATATAGAAAGTTACAATTATTTCTACTTTTAAATAAAATAAATATTTGGAGGTAATATGATGATTAATTTAGAAGATGATGATTTTAAAAAAATATTATTTGAAAATAATAGTGACAAAATTCGCGATTTTCTGATACAAAATGGTAAAGAAGGAAAACCATATTGCCCCATATCATTTGATAGAAAAGAAGAGGTGATAAAAAGTGATAGTGCGATTAATAAATAAAAAGAATATATGGGTACCAACACCAAAATTATTTTTTAAGATTTTGGACAAAACAGGATTAGAGTTTGCCACAGATGAAGATAAAAAGATAGTTACAGATAAACTTATAGAAGAAAATGAGACAAAACATTCTGTGTGGTTTTTTAATATAAAATTAAAATTTAATGTAAAAAGTTCTAGAGGATTTGTTCCTTGTAATGTTAGAATTATAAAAAGTAGAGAAGATGATAATATAACGGCATGTATTATATTCTCCACAGAATCTGATCTTGCCAATTTTAGAGATTTTGATTATGAATTTACAGATGAAGATCTGTAGTGGAGGGCTATATGATATTTCCGGTAATAAAATGTAGATGTTGTGGGGAATGCTTTGTTTTAGAAACAGAAATGGACCCGGTTCATCCGAGATTAGGTTATGTGATAAAACCAGATAAAAATGTTCACGACTGCCCCAACATGTCAAAAATAAAAATAGATAATGATAAATATGAGGATTTTAATATGATATTCGATATGATAGGATCAGTCAAATTAAAAGATAATACCAACAATAAATAGACGAAAGAGGGGATAAATAAATGAAATCAGAGATGGTTCAATTAATTGATGAAATCAAAAAAGTAACAGAAACTCAAACTTCTATTAATAAAGCAGATGAACTTAGGGTGATGACTACAATGCTAAATGATCCAGATTTTTCTATTGGTATTTATGATAAGAAACTTGGTTATATTGGACAAAAGTCTCCACATGATGAAGCTGTAAAATTTGTGGGAGATATTATCCAAAGGACAACTGGATTGGATAAAAAAGATTCTCAGCACCTTGCATCTGGATTAGAATTTACAAAAAAGGATGCTAATTTTCTTATTTCTAATATGAAAGATTTTCTTTCAGTATATATGAGTACTGGAAGAAAGATTAATATTATGCAAAATGAGAAAACCGAAGCTAATCTTTATACTAAAGATATGGATGCATCTACCAAAACTATTCCAAATAAAGAAAATCCGGATGAGTTAAAAGTTATAACAACTTTACCATATGTCAAATTAGTTAGTCAAAGTAAATGTCCAAAATATAGTGATAATAAAAATTAAATTTTTAAACATATAAATATAGATATTATTATTTGTTTATTAAAAATACAGTTTGCCATTTGTCGCTCTACGCAACTTTATTTTTTTGTTTTATTGTGACCCCAATTATTTTGGTATAAAGATAATATACCTTTATTTTAATAATAATATCTATAGTGTAATAATTCCCCTGGCTCCCACAGGTTAAATTTAACCTGTGGGAGTTACATTTTCATTATTGGAACTTTAATATAATAATAAGCAGGTAAATCCTAAAAATCTGAAGCGAACCGCTGTGCAAGTAATATCACTAGGAAGGTTATGAAAAGGAGTAGCAAGGAGCCTGTTTTAAATAATTAATAGAAAGGGGTCGAATAATAATGGAACTTCCTAATTTTTTAACGTTAGAAGGAGAAGCTCTGGTTTTTAATCAACCTAATAAAGAATTTGTATTTTATGTACCAGAGAATTTCTTTAATGATGAGGTAAAAAGACCTATAGCAGAAATTATAGGTGAAGATGTATCCATGATTGGATTATGTAATTGGGCTATTATAGATTCTAATGGTAAAGCTGGAAATATTAATAATTTCCGTTTTCCAACAATGATGCTTTGTTCACCATATGAAGTAGAGAAAGTTAAGAATTTTAAACTTACCCCTACAAGCACACCTAGAGATTTCAGAATACTTCATTTTAAGAAAGGTGATAAAGTTGTAAAACAAATAAGAGTACCTCAGATTATTGATAATGCTGAGTTATTCTTTAAATTAGTTGTAATTACTTCTAGAATGCCTGAAACTATTCCTTATGATGATATATGGGAATTATTTTTAGAGAATGCACAATTAAATGGATTTAATTATGGACTTCATTCTCAGTTATTTGGAATTATTGTTTCAGAATTATGTAGAGATCCAAAAGATTTTAAGAAAGCTTATAGGTTGACAAATCAATCTAATAAACCTACTGGATATAAAACTATATCGATTCAATATCTTCCTAAGTTTGTTTCACCATATGTTTCACTTACATCACAGAACTTTGATGAAGCATTAAGAAGTTCAATTCTTATGAGTGATACTCCAGAAGAAGATATTCCTTATTCACCTCTAGAAAAAGTAATTATGCAGTAAATAATAAAAACAAGTAAGGAATCAATTCCTTACTTGTTTATTTTTTTGTATTTTTATAAGTAAATTAGCTAAATTAATTGTAAATAGACCATTTTATACGTTAACATTTAAATAAAATCTATCGAAAGATTTTTTATTTTAGATGGATATTTTCTCAAAAATAATGGAAAAGGAGGAAAACCTATATGTACACTGGTACAATTTTTAACTGGCATGATAACTCTGGATTTGAAGTTACCACAGAACCCGTTGACGTTATAAATAGACCTTTGTTTATGGTAGTTAATGGTTTTGAAAAGGGACCTGAAAAGCTTATTGAAGTGGACGCCACCAATTTCAATGCTCTTTTTGGTTCAATGTCATATGAAAAATATGGTCAAGGTTCTATTCAAGCTCAGAGAATTATTGATGCTGGTGGACGCCTTCTTGTGAAGAGAGTTTGTGCAGCTGATTCTAGTCTCGCCAATATGGTATTAGTTGCTAAGATCGAAGAAGGGAAACTTTCTTGGGAAATTAAGCCCATTGAAACAGTTGCAGATAAAGCTCCAACTTCTTATGCACAGGTTAAAAAGGCCGCCCTTGAACTTTACGATAAAGAAAATAATGTATATCCTCTTTTCATCATTACAGACATTGGTAGAGGAATTTCTAATAAAGCAGTTCGTATCAGTCCGGATTATGATACAAGCCGCGGAATAGAAAAAATGATCTACAGATTAAATATTTATGAGGGTACAACTCTTATAGAATATGCTAATATTTCTCTAGATCCTTCATTTACTTTTAATGATGAATATTACGGATTAGACAGAAATAGAATGACTCAGATTACTAGTGAGGTAATACCTGAGATATATGAAGAATATGTTGAAACAATAACAAATCTTGTTTATCCGGAAGCTACACCTGAACAGCTCCCTGAATATATCAAAGAAATAAAGAAATATGATCTTATTTATGCATATACATATAAAGGTGGAAATATATTTGTATGCGATGAACAGGGTCAGCCCACAGATGTTATAGCACTTGAGCTTAAAGTAGATGATACAACTAAAGCTCTCGTTGGTGACGATCTTAATGTGGTATATGGAAACAAGTTTAAGTATCAAGGTAGCAATGGTATGTATGGAAATGCTCCAGCTAAGTATGGTAATGAGCATAATGTTAATGATTTTATAGAGGGTGGACAAGATGCAAATCTTATTGTTGAGGATGCACCTGTTCTCCCTGAACCTAGCGATCCTACATATGATGAAATTGCTTCTAAGATTGCATATAGAAGATATGTTCTTGACATAGCAGCTGTATATCTTGGATACGATACAGATGGAACAGAAATAGATCAAGTATGGGATACAGATTCACATAAGATATTTGCAGTAGCTGATGCTAATTATCATAAGATAATTAAGGATTGTATTGCAAACTTTGTAGAATTTAGAAAAGATTGTCTCTTCTTGAGAGATTCTGGTATTGGATATTATACAGTGGCAGATGCTCAGGATATTTATACAAAATATACGCTTCTAAATAATCTTAGTTCTGATTTTGGAAGATATGAATTTATCCATAATTCTTCTAAATCTATTGATTCTAAGATTTATGCTATTTCAAATCTTAGATCTAAATTTGTTGCAGACTATGGTACAACATATGAAGTTATAGATCCAGCTTCTAAGAAGAATATTGAAGTTACAATGATTTACGATATTGTAAATAAGCTTACAACTCAATATATTAGCCAAGGTCCATTTTCACCTCTTGCTGGTACATATAATGGTTATCAGCTTGATAGTGCAATACCTGGTACAATTAATTTTACACCAATAATTACACCTAGCTCAAATCAGAAACAAGCTATTGATGATATTAGACTCAATTATGCTATTTTTGAAGATGAGGATATTTGTGTAGTTCAGTCTAACTATACATCTCAAGAGGGCAATACACAACTTAGTTATATTAACAATGTACTTGCTATTCAAGAAGTTGCAAGAGTTGTCAGATCAGTTTGTCCTCGTAATAGATTTAGACTTATTACAGGATCAGATATGTCAGAATATGCTACTGCAGTATCTAGAGTTCTTCAAAGTTATAATAATTATTTTGAGACTCTTGAATTCCAGTATACAGAAGATCCGCTTAGAAGTGTTCAGAAGATATTCTATGCTTCTATTAATTTCTCATTTAATAATTGGGCTCAGACAGAGGTCTTCGATCTCTATGCACTTGCAAACGTAACACAAACTAGTGTGAATAGCTAAGGAAGGAGGACAAATAAATGGCTAGTAAGTTAGATATTACAAGTACAAGTACTATATTTAATAATAATACTATTAACCCTAGAGATCTGACTATGTTTAATGCCTTTAGAGGAGTTACAGACTTCACTAACATTAATCAGTTTAGTCAGTATGAAACAGGTTATCAAGCTCTCTTTGTTCTTCAGATGCCTTGGTTTATGGAGCAGCTTGAGCCAACACTTACAGAGTCTTTTAGACACATGCTTGAGTATGAGTTTAGAGGTCTTGATGGACTTCCAGATATCACAGCTGATACAATGGAAATCACAGATGGTATTAATACACAGAGACTTATCAATAAGGTTACTTATGATACATCTGTTACTGTTAATTCATCATATTTTGAGAAGACTGGTTCTCTTATTACTAGATGGAGCGAACTCTATCTTACAGGTATTAAGGATAAGAATTCTCAAGCCAAGACATATCATGGACTTATCAAGAATGGTAAGTGTATGGACCCGGGCCCAGACAAAGAAATCTTTACAATGCTTTATGTAGTAACTGATGCTACTATGTATAGACTTGAGAGAGCAGTTCTTCTTGCAAACTGCCAGCTTACAAAGGCTGAAACTTCTTTGTATAATGGTCAGAGAAGTGATATTAATAATAAGGAAATGTCTATCGAGTGGACATGTTTCCCTATTATGAATAATGCAGTTGATGCTGCTGCTAGAAAGGTTCTTGAGAAAGTTAATGGTATCAAGATCAATTATGTTAAGGATCAAAACGATGGTGGTCTTATTGCTAGTACAGCTCTTAACGTTTCACAGAGTGACAGAGATGCATCTGGTGAAAGTGGTAAGATTGTTTATAGTGAACTGGATTCTACAGAATACGAATA
>Ga0247608_10004404_pt1 | contig 15795 bp, 26 predicted proteins | sample 176DNAGHGlowgp2_FD_193490 | JGI IMG/M metagenome (GOLD analysis project Ga0247608, IMG submission 193490) | Sheep rumen microbial communities from Palmerston North, Manawatu-Wanganui, New Zealand - 1766 DNA GHGlow gp2 | ecosystem: Host-associated > Mammals > Digestive system > Stomach > Rumen ... | reverse complement strand
AGAAGAAGAAAAAGCTTGGTTTAATAGACATGTCTATAAAAGTATTGATAAGATTTATGAATATCGTAATTCTGTTTATGGTATCCTTGATGCTTTAAGAACCGATTATAATGATTTAGGTCTTGATGTTGATAAATTACGTGAGCAATTATCTAAAGATGATAATATTGAATTTTTAAAAGAAGTTATGGATAAAATGGGATAGGCCTATTTTATTTAATTTACCTATTTTATTTTTAAAATATAAATAGGAATAATTCAATTTTTTATACGGGTTTATGAGTTATTCTCATAAACCCGTATTTTCTTTTTATATAAAAATAAGAGAGAAAGGAGAAACATAAATGGCAAAACAGTTAAATGTAAATATGGCATTTTCTGCAAATACTAGTAAGGCTAAATAGCAAATACAAGAATTGCAATAGTCATTAACTAATTTATATTCAACTAGTGCTTAGAACTCATCCTTGCCATTAAATACAGAAATATAGACAGCTTTAAATAATGTTGCAAAATTAAAGGTTGCATTAGAATAGTCTATAAATACTAGTACTGGAAATTTAGATTTATCAAGATTTAGTGCACAATTAGATAAAAGTGGTATATCTTTAAAAGGATTGGCTACAGATTTAATTAATTTAGGTCCTTAGGGTGAATAGACGTTTATGCAATTAGCTAGATCTGTTGTTTAGGCTGAAGCACCAATGAGATAGACCAATGCATTATTAGGAACAATGTGGACTACCTTAAAAAATGTGGCAAGATTCTAGATTTCATCTAGTATTATGCATGGATTAATTGGTGGAGTTTAGACTGCTTATGGGTATGCACAAGATTTAAATGAATCTTTAAACAATATCCGTATTGTTACTAGTCAAAGTTCAGAATAGATGGCTAAATTTGCGCAAGAAGCAAATAAAACAGCTAGATCTTTAAGTGCTACCACATTAGATTATACCAATGCTTCATTAATTTACTATCAATAGGGTTTAGATGACGATGCAGTACGTGAGCGTACTGATGTTACTATTAAAATGGCTAATGTTGCTCGGGAAAGTGCTGAAACAGTTTCTGAACAATTAACAGCTATTTGGAATAACTTTGATGATGGTAGTAAATCACTTGAATATTATGCTGATGTTATTACTGCATTAGGTGCTGCTACTGCATCAAGTTCTAGTGAAATTAGTGCTGGTTTAAATAAATTTGCTGCTATTGCTAATACAGTAGGTTTAAGCTATGAAAATGCGACGGCCGCTTTAGCAACCATCACTGCTACAACTCGTCAAAGCGCAGATACAGTTGGTACTGGATTAAGAACTTTATTCTCTCGTTTACAAGGTTTATCTCTTGGAGAAACCCTTGAAGATGGCGTTAATTTAAATAAATACTCTGAAGCATTAGCCAAGGTTGGAGTATAGGCATTAGATTCTTCTGGTAATTTACGTCGTATGGATGAAGTACTTGAAGATTTAGGAGCTCGCTGGAATGATTTAACTGAAGCTCAATAGACAGCCTTAGCATAGACTGTTGGTGGTGTTCGCCAATATACAACTCTTATCGCTTTAATGGATCATTGGGATTTTATGGAACGAAATCAACAAGTTGCGGCAGGGGCAGAAGGAACTTTATAGAATTAGGCCGATATTTATGCTGAAAGTTGGGAAGCTGCTCGTGATAGGGTTAAAGCAACAGTTGAAAGTTTGTATGATACATTAATTGATGAAGACTTCTTCATTGGTGTTGATAAGGTTATTGAACATATTTTAGTTGGATTAAATTCTTTTATTTAGAGTATAGGTGGATTACCCACTGTTTTATCTTTGGTTGGTACGGGTTTACTAACTGCGTTTGGTCCATAGATATCTTCTGCTATTGATGGTTTAATTCAAAATATAAAAATTATGCGAGGAGAAGCAGAAGCTTTATCTATCCAAGTAAAAGAAGATATGATTTAGGCAGTTCAAACCTTTAATAAAGGATATACTCTTGACGGTGAAACTAGAGATATGAATTATAATGTCTTAGAAGGAGAAGTAACTGAACGAGAGTTATAGAGAACTATAGATTTATAGAAATAGGTAAGTAGTTTAAATGATGAACAAAGGAAATACAGACAAGAATTAATTGAATTAGAAGCACAATATGGAAAAGTAGCAATAGCTGCTGCGAAAAGTGCTGAAGAAGCTACAAAAAATGTAACAGAATTAACTCGATCTTTAAGTAATAAAGCTTTTGATAAAGGTGGAATAGAATTAGCGACTTAGATGGATAATGTTTCATCAAAAATTAAAGATTATGCTTAGGAGTTAATTAATGCTAAAGTGTCAGAATCAGAATTTTCTGATAAAATGAATTTAGCAGCAAGAAATTTAAAGGCTTGGAATCCAGAACTTAATATAACAACAACAAGTTTATATAATTTAGGTATGGCTTATAGAAATTAGATTATACAGACAAATAATGCAACATAGGCATTAAACAATTATGATAATCGTATTCAAGAAACAGATTCTTTAATGGCTACAAGTATTATTAGAATACAAAGTTTTGGAGAAAGTTTTGTACAAATTGGTCGTACTTTAGGGCATACTGCTATGGCAATAAGCAGTATTAAAGGATTAATTAACACTTTATCAAATCCTGATATAAGTGGATTGGATAAATTAACTTCTATTTTTACTACTTTAATGATGACTGCTCCAATGATAGTAGGAGTATTTAAACCATTAATGACAGCTACTACTGCTTGGGCGGCTTCTAATTCTTATGCTGCTATGAGCATCAATTTAGTTAAAATGGGATTAGCAGAGGAAGAAGCTAGTTTAGCTGCTACATTAATTACTAAAAATGCAGCTATATTTTCTACAGAAGCATTAAGTACGGCAGAAGGAGTTTAGACGGCAGTTCAATTTTTAGTTAATAATGGCTATAAAGAAGAGGCTGCTCAATCATTAGTGGCTGCTGCAGCAAAAGGGAAATTAACTACTGCTACTTTGGCTCATACTGCTGCTATGATAAAGCAAAAAGCAATGATGTTAATTACTAATCCTGTTTTTTGGATTGCGGTAGCTGCAATTACGGCTTTAACAGCTGCAATTTGGCTTAGTGTTAAAGCATATCAAGCTGAAGCTGAAAATGCAAAAAAAGCTGCAGAAGCAGCCCAAGAACTTAATAATAAATCTAAAGAAGCTACATAGAAAGCTCAAGAAATAAAAGATACTTTTTCAAAATATGATACTGCAGTAGAAGCTTTAAATAAATGTACAAAAGGAACAGAAGAATGGTATGCTGCTTTAAAAAATGTAAATGATATTATTTTAGATATTTTATAGAATAATCCTGAATTGGCAGCATCCTTACAAACTCATAGAGATGATAATGGGATGCTTGTTATTGATAATGCCGAATAGATTATTAAACAAGCAGAACAAACTGCAAATCAAGCAAAATATGCCTCAATAATGGGAAATACTAGTGCGGCTTAGGCTCGTTTAATTTCAAATTAGACAAATACTTATCGTTAGTTTGCTGAATATGAAGGAGAAGACAAGGCAAATTTTGAAACGATATAGCGAAATCAAATTCGTAGTAAAATTATTCAAAATGCATCTGATTATTTAGGATTAACCCAACAAGAATTTTAGACTAAAGCCCTAGAAGAGGGATTATCTTTAGCAGGTGAAGGCCTTGAAAATTTTTATAAGGCAATCTAGACGCTTGGACAAGAAAGTGATAATTTATCTAACTAGATGGAAATTGCTGGAAATCTTATTGCTGAACAAGAATTAGGAGATAAGTTTGATGCAGCGACTAAAGAAATTGTTAGTGAAAATTATGAAAAACTTTATACAGATATATATAATCAAATTTTAAAAGATGAAGATAAAATTACTAAATGGGCTGGAGCTAATAATAAAGATGTAAAGGCTTTATGGGAAAGATATTCAAAAGCTACAGGGACAAATTATTCATTATCTACAAATGCTGTTTAGGGAAGTGCTATTGGTTCTAATACAGCTAGCCGAAGTTATGAATATATAGATACAGAAGGAAAAAAAGTTTAGGTATCTATTAGAGAAATGGCAGCGGCCATTGCCGCCTCAGAAGCATTACAAAAATTAGGAGCTTCTGCTCAACAAGCAGCTACTCTTCTTAATAATATTAAAATAGATGAAAATGCTAGCTATGATAATTCAGATATAAGAAATTATCTTGCTAACAATAATTTTGAAAATTCTACTGAGAGTAGTATAAATGCTATGCGCACTGAAATGGGAGAAGCCGGAGGAGCATAGGCGTATTTAGAGCAGATATTTGGTGGAGCAGATAAATTAAAAGAATTAGCTAACCTTTAGAAAATTTCCGTAGAAGATTTTGTTAAAAATTTTGAAAATAGTCTTAATTCAATAGATTTTTCTATAATTGGAGATAATTTAAGTCCTCATGTTAAATAGGCTTTTGAAAAAGCTTAGGAATATATGGGAGATTTAAATTATGCTGGGCAAAAACAATTAGCTGATTTATATCAAGTGACTTTTAATGAAATGGGTCAAGCCGGAACTAAGTCTTTATCAGATGCTTTATCTGTTTTAAGTTCATCTGGAAAACTTGATGAATTTGAACAAATAGCTTCTACTTTTGATTGGACTTCAGGTTCTATTGCTGAATTTAAAGAATAGTTAAAAAATGCAGGTATTGCAGTTGATAGTTTAAATTTAGATCCATGGATTTAGGGTATGTATGATGCTAAACAAGCAATAAATGATTTTGCTAGTGCTTCAACAAATTATAAAACTTTACATGATATTATTGATGGTATAAAAGTAGGTGATACTCTTACTTCAGAACAATGGGATATTCTAGGTGAAGGCTATGAAGAATATTTTGTATTAATGAGTGATGGAACTCATATGCTTGTAGGGGATGCTGAAGAATTTTTTAATAAAGTAAATGCATAGAGTTTAGAAGGCTTCACTAACACTTTAAAAGAATTAGAAAAAACAAAAAATGATATTACAGCAATAAGTGAAGAAAGACAAATTTCAGATTTAACTACTGTAGCTGGAAAAAGAGGAATATATGGAAGTACTTACCGTAATGGAAAAGATACAACTGATACACAGTTACTTTCAGATTAGTTAGATTTTTTACGAGCTACCGGATAGGGGAATACTGAATTAGTACAAGAAGCTTAGGCGAAATTAGATAATAATGAAAGTTTTACTTATGAAGAATTATAGAAAATAGCATCTGCAGTTACAGACGTTAGTGCAAATTATGAAACTTGGGCTGATGTTATAAAAGATTGTGATAATTAGCTTGAATAGAATTAGGAAGCTATTGCAACTTCAGCAGCTTCTGTTGGGGATTTATAGGATAGAAGTGAAAAATATAATTTAACTTAGGAAACAGTAATAAAAGGATATAAAAAATTAGCCACTGAAACGGAAGAAGGAAAAATTGCTCTTGCTCAATATAATAAAGAAATTGAAGAGGCTGGAGACGATGCTGAAAAAGCTAGAAAAGCAACTTTAAAATTTCAAAAAGCTATAAAAGATATTTAGGCCAATAAAGCCGCAAAAGCTATTAAAGATTTAAATGCTAATTTAGATAATTTAAGCGCAGAAGAAGCAGAAGAAGTTGCTAAATAGTTACAAACAGTTTTTGGTAAAGGAATTACAGCAGAATTTGTCAAAAATAATAAGGATCTTGTTAAATAGTGGTTAAATGGGACAGAGCAAGAAAAACAGGCAGCTGCTGATGCTATGGAAACAGTAACTGATATGCAAGGGTAGATAGATAATTTAGATTTATCAACTGAAGTATATATTGGAGCTGATAGTAGTGAAGTAGCTTTAACTGCAGAATAGGTTGAAACTTATAAACGATTAATTGCTGAAAATCCTCCTACAGTAGATGTAAATGGTCATGCTGATATGAGTGGAATTGTTGAAGAATTAATGAGAGCAGGTATGACTGCTAAATAGGTAGCTAATTTATTAGCATCGGTTTCAGAAACTTAGGTAGATTTTGATGCAGGTAGTTTTAATATGCCTCCTTTCCCATCTGATGGAGGACCAGATGCTGTAGCTGATTGGATGACATAGTTTAGCCAATAGATGGCCAACTAGGGTATGGATGTTAGTAGTTTTGATGTTCCTACAGGCGGTACTCCTGACATGACCTCTGGCGGAGGAGGAGGCGGCGGAGGCGGTGGCTCTAATAAAAAAACTCATGAATAGAAAACTCGTGATGGAGGAGACCGTTATCGCCCAATAAAAGCAAAACAAGAAGATAAATCTAGATAGATAGATTAGGCCCGTGAAAAAGCCGATCGTCTTGCAGGCAAAGCTCGTATTGATAATTTAAAAGAAGAAAATAAATTATTAGGCGACAATATTAAATTACAATAGCAATATATTAATGAAATAAATAATTATCTTGCTCAAGATAAAAATGATATGCTCTCTAAATTTGGTAATTTTGGTATTTTATTTAATTTTGATGAAAATGGTGTTATAAATAATTATGATAGTATTATGGATAAAATGTATGCTATTTATAATGAAAAAGCCAATCAAGAATTAGATGAAGATACTTGGAACGCCTTTGAAGAAGAATGGCAAGCAGCGATGGATGCTCTTGAACAATATATTGAAACTCGTGATTTAGCTGAAGAAGAGACCGCTAATTTAACAGATATGATTAATGAGTAGTTTGATAAATTATTAGAAATTACGGCTACAAAGTTAGAGTTAGATATTTAGGTTAATGATTAGGATTTAGAATTTTTAGATTATTTACTTAATAAAATAGACGATGACGCTTATAAAGCTGCGGAAGCCATTGCTTTAATGGGAGATAAAGCCGCTCGTGAGTTAGAACGAGCCAATTATTATCAAAATGCTATTAATCAAACATTAGCGGCCTATGGAATTGATTCTATGGAACAATTAGCTAATATGTCTCCAGAAGAATTATAGAATTTAGGTATTACTCAAGATACTGTTGACAATTTAATAGATTGGAATAGTGAATTATTAAGTACTGCTGAAACTCTTGATGAATTACAAAGTGAAATAATTGATAAAGTAATTAGTGGCTTTGATGATTTAAATGAAAAAGTTCAAGACTCTTATGATTATTTCTCTCATTGGAATACAGTTTTAGAGAATTATAGAGATATTGTAGATTTAAACATGTCTGCGCTTGGTGGCAAATAGGCTCGTGATTTAATTAAAACTATTGATAATAGTATGTTAAAAAATAGTGTTAATGCTTTACGTTCATCAAAACAAATTTATGATGATTTAGTAAAAGGTAGAGCAGAGGCTGAAGCTAAACTACAAGAAGCTGTTGCTGCTGGTCGTATTGGAGATATTCAGAGATATGAAGATGTTCTTGCTGATATTGATGAAAAAATAAAAGATTCACAAGAACAATGGCTTTCTGATTGGTCAGATGGATTGCAAAAAGCTCAAGACATTCTTACAAGAGCAGTTGAAGATGCTGTTGCTGAATATGATAAATTATTATCTCCAGTTTATGGTAGTTTAGATTATTTGAGTGAAGCTTATGATAGAGAAAAAGAGGTTGATGAAGATTATGTCCAAGATTATGAGAAACTTTATCAACTTAATAAACTTAATCGTGATTTAACTAAAGTTTTAGGCGATACTGATGGTTTAAAAAATAAAGAACAATTAATAAAACTTTAGGAAAAAATTAATAAACTTCAAAAAGATAATACTAAAATGAGTGAATATGATCTTGAAGTACTTCGTAAAGAATTTGAAGTTCAACAAGCTCGTATTGCTTTAGAAGAGGCTGCTAATGCCAAGAGCACAGTTAGACTTCAGAGAGATAATGAAGGTAATTGGGGTTATGTATATACCTCTGATTTTGATTCTACTGAAGAACTTTAGCAGAGCTATGAAGATAAATTACATGAGTATCAATAGTTAAATGATGAATATATGTCAGAAATGTCAGATAAACTTATGGAATTATCTCAAGATGCGCGTGATAGAATTTCTGAAATTTGGTCTGATGCTACTTTAACCCAAGAAGAAAAAGAAGCTCGTGTTGCTGAAGTAATGAAATGGTTTAACGCTCAACGTGATTATATAGAAGAACAAATGGGGCATGCCATAGATAATCAAGCAGCATTAACAGATAGATTTTATGAAACTTATCAAAATATGTAGGCATAGGTTAGAGACACCTTTGCAGAAACAGTATTATCATAGACTACTAATATTGCTCAACTGAGTGAAATGACAGGGTTACTTACTACTGGTGTAGCTAATCTTGTAGAATCAGGACGTCTAGCTTCTCTTGAATATTTAGCTTCTATGGAAGAAATTAATGAAGCTGCTGGTAGTACAATGCAAGATTTAGCAGATAATATTACTAATGCAACTAATGAAATTGATATTGCTTCTAATGCTAATGTTGAAACTATTTCAGAATTGTCAGAAGTAGTACAAGAAGAATTATTAAATGCACTCGATTCAGCGATTGAGCAAGAAGAACGTCTTGCAGCATCAATTGGGGCAACAACAGATGCTATAGAAGCTTAGACAGCGGCATTAAATAATATGCTAAGAGTATTAAATAATACTGCTGGTGGTAATATTGATATAAATAATAATCCATTAGATACTTTATCACAGTCATCAGAAAAGTATGGCATTAATTAGCCATCTTATAATGAAAATGATTGGATTTTAAATCATAATATGACAGATATTTTTGATGCTTTATATGATGAAGAAAAATGGAATATTAGCCATGAAGATTTCTTAGATATGTATAGTGCAATTCAAGATTGGATGAATATTTTATCTACATAGACAATAAGTGCTATGCAAGGTTTTGGTAGTATTATGTCACCATACTATCAAACCCCAGAAGCTGATGAATTAGAGCAAAATGTTCATATTGAAGCTAACTTCCCAGGAGTTACTGATTCTTCAGCGATTGAAGAAGCTTTTGAGAATTTAGTAAATAAAGCAGCTTAGTTCGCTAATAGAAAAAGGTAGGGTTAATTTACCCTACCTTTTTTTTATTGGTCAAATATAAATAATCTTTTATATCTTTTTCTTAAAAATTTATAGAAGATTTTTTGAGAAAAAGGAGAATGATATATGGCACAAACTAGTACTGAAATAACTGAAAAATTATTTGAAGCAGTTGATACTATTATTGGCGAGCGTATCACGTCTTTGCCATATGATCAAACAATAGTGGCATAGATTGTAAGTGCCGAAGATCATGCTAATGGTATTTATATTGTTACTCATGATTATAATACTAACTTTACAGCTTATGCCGATTATACTGGTTTTCAAGTTGGAGATTATGTTTATGTTCGTATCCCAGAGGGGGATTATACAAAACAAAAAGTTATTACTGGAAAATATTTGGAAGGTTTAATTACTTCTAGTGAGACCCATAATATTTTAGCATCCGAAGATGTTAATTATTATGTTTATGATAAAAATAATTTAATACATAATTATGTTTGGTCTAAAGAAGAGCACGAAATAGTATTTACTTATTTTAATAGTGTAGATGCAACTAAAGATTGGAAAGATGTTCTAAATACTTATACTGGTGGGCTTTTAACAGCTGAACGACCAAAAGCAATTAAACTAACAATTAATGATATTGTAGTATATTTGCATAAATATAGAGAAGACCCAACTTCAGGTAATTCATTAGAATTTTTTGCAGCAGAGCAAGAAGGAGTTACTTTATCTACTTTTATTCCTGATGTAGAACAAGGAGATAAATATTTTTCAATTAGGCCTAATTTATAGTGGCATTTAGTTACGTCAACAGAAAAAGTTAATCCTAATGTGAAATATTATACAAGAACTGGTACGAATACAAGTAATTATGTTTATACTTTAGTATAGAGCTTAGAAGAGTTTGAGCCAAATACCAATTATTATATATATGCAGATAAAACTCTTCCTATTGATATTGTTTTCTACTAGAAGGATGAATCAAATTAGTATGTAGAAGTTGAAGATTTATCTCTTTGGGATGGAAAAACTTCTTTATATTATCATAATTTAGGAGAATTAGAATTAGTAATTCCTAAAAGTTTACCAATGTTACAATATATATCAGTATATTATAATGAAGGAATTCATATTAAATATAAAATTGCCCCAGAATATGTCTCTAGTAATTCTAATATTTTTATTCAAGTACAATTTTGTCCAATAGATGAGACATATAATGTTTCTAATGATGTGAATATTACTTTTGGGTATTTGACAGAATTAGAAGAAGAACTTAATCCTGTTTTTTAGTTAATACGTACATAGGGAGAAGAATAGGACATAGTTTAGGCAGTAGTAACAGGAGAAAGTACTAATTCAGATATTACATATTCTTTAAAAGTATTATTAATAGATAAGAATGGAAATTATGTTGAATCAAATAAATTTTAGTATAAATGGGATTATTATTTAGACACTAGAACTTTAATTGGTAATGAAATTAGTGAAAATAATTCTATTATTTTAGATTCAGCTTAGATTAATTCTAATAATAAAATTTGTTATAAAGTAGATATTTATTTACCAAAAGATAAAAATAATGCGGCTGATACACCTACATTATATAGAACTTGTTATTATCCATTAGCTTTTTCAAATAATTTATCCTATTTTGTAACAATTCCTACTATTATAAAATATAATTAGTCAGGAACAGCTCCAGAATATTTCAATTCTATTATTTCTCTTGGTTCATATAGCCAATCTACTAATGTTAATAATTATACAATAGAAATTGAAGGCAATTCTGCAGTTATAGATAAAAATGTTTTAATTGCATATAATTATTTAAATTAGTCATAGTTAGATGCTATTAAAATTATAAAAAATAATAAAATTTTATGGTATTAGACTATATTGTTTATACAAGATAAACAAAGCCAAAATACTATAAGTAGAGGAAAAATTTAGCTTAATAATAGTGAAATTTTAACAGATGGAGCATTAATAGCAAAAACTAATGAAAATACTGGATTTATTATTTCTAAAACAGATAATTTAGTTGAATTAAATGGATATAATAAAAATGTAAATAATGATAAATAGATTTTCCATTTAGATTCAAATGGCAATTTAGTTATTGGATATAATAATTTTACTATGACAGGGCATATTACAGAAGGAGCTACCTATTTAGAAAATTCAAATAAAGTAAAATATACAGTTGGGAATAACTTATTACCAGTATATTTTTCACAAGGGATTCCTGTAAAATTAAATTCAATAGGTAGTAAAACTGATTTTATTTATTTAACTTCAACAGGTTTTTAGTCAAAAAGTGTTACTAGTGCTATAGAAAATCATACAAATAATTTTACATTAACAGAAAATCATAATAGCTAGTTTTTAGATTGTACTTAGAGTCTAACTATTAATTTTCCATCTTCAATTCCTATTGGATTTGAATGTGAAATTTATAATGATACTAATAGTGATACTCATAAAATTCTTTTTCAAGCTAATAATAATAATATAAAATTATATTGTTCAGATATTCCTGATGGAGCAAATAAATTATAGTGTGTTGAGCCAAGAGGGGTTGTAGTCGCAAAATATATAAAAGCAAATCATTGGCTTTTATCTGGCTCAGTAGAAGAAAATACATAAGGAGAGAAAGGAGATACTGTTTATATGGCAATTAAATTATATCCTCCCTAGATAGAAGGAATTTTGCCTGCTTTTTATAAAAATTATGATAAAGAAACTGGAGACTTAAAAAATGCAGCAATTGCAATTCCTTTTGGAATGAATAGGGCCGTTACAATTGAAGATGTTTATAGTTTATCTTTAAGAATAAAAACAGTTTCTACTAATACTATTATTGATGTTAGACGATGCGATAGCTTTGATAAGACTGAATTAATTGCTTACTTCACTATTCCATACGATGTAGCTGAAAAATTTAATGAAGGGCAATTTTATAAAGCGCAATTAGCATTTGTTAATAGAAATGAAATAGACGGTACTGAAGTAACCGGGTATTATAGTACTGTAGGGACACTAAAATGTGTAGCTAAACCTACTGTTACCATTGCTGGTTATGATTCAATGAAAATTAATACTTTTATTCAAGAATTTATTGGAGAATATTAGCAAAATACAAATTTTGGAGATAGTACAGAAAAAGTAGAAACTTATGAATTCAATTTATGGGATAATACAAATCAATTGATTCTTTCTTCTGGAACTCTTTTACATAATTCAGCAGATGATGTATCTAGTTCTAGTTCTACAGATGTTTTTAAAATTCATAATGAAATAGATTAGAATTAGTTATATTATATTCAATATACTGTAACTACTTTAAATAATTTAACAATATCTAGTCCTTTATATAAAGTTATGCAAGGACATTCAGTAGATATCTAGCATCCATTAAAATTAAGAGGTAAAAATAATTATGAAAATGGCTATATAGAATTATCTCTTGAGGGTGGTTTAAATGATAATGGGACAGAAAAATTATGCACTGGTACTTTCTTAATCACCAGAGGAAGTGAAACAGATAATTATTTTGAATGGAATGAAATTATAAAATTTAATATGGAGGGAAAACCTCCTTCTAGCTACGTTTTTAGAGATTTTACGGTAGAATAGGGAATTAGATATAAATATAGAATTTAGCAATATAATCAATATGAATTATATTCAAATCCTGTTTATTTAACTTATCCTGAAATTATTACTGTTGAAAATGCCGAAATGGGAACATTTGAAAATAAAATAGTTGAAACAGAATATAGTATTTTAGCTGATTTTGAGGATATGTTTATTTATGATGGAAAACGTCAATTAAAAGTTAAATTTAATCCAAAAGTTTCTAGTTTTAAAAATACTATTCCAGAATAGAAAATAGAAACTATTGGTAGTAAATATCCTTTTATTTTTAGAAGTGGCCATGTTAATTATAAAGAATTTCCAGTCTCTGGTTTAATTTCTTTTAATATGGATGAAGCTATGTTATTTTTAACTCAAACAGAATTATTAGAAGCGAAATTATTAGAACCAACTTATGTTAGGACCTAGTCTGGTAAAGAGATTTTATAGTCTACTAATTCTAATATTTATTCTGTAGGTCATGAAATATAGAATATAATTTCTACTAAACAAGATGAAGAAATTGTTACTTATCCGGCAGGAACTGTTATATTAAATAAAGAAAAGAAAATTTGGGATAATGGTATTGAAACAGAATATTCATCTAATTTTTCTGATTTAATTATGAGATCAAATAAAGATTTAACTACTGAAAATCTTATGAGTGAGAGATATTTTAAATTAAAAGTATTAGATTGGTTAACTGATGGATAGGTAAAATTATTTAGATCGCCAGGAGAAGGTAACTATTTAGTACGCATATTGAATGTTTCTATGACTCCAACAGATTCATTAGGGCGTATGTTACATACTTTTTAGGGTACTTGCTATGAGATAGATGATTTAACTTATAATAATTTAATTCATTATGGTATAGTTACTGAAAATATCTTTGCATTAACTGAAACCCACTGGGGAAGTATTAGTATTAATGAATTTATTAATAATAACAATTATCCTTGGAATGATTTCATTATAGATCCTACAGCCAATCCACCAGAACGTTTATTAGAACAAGATTGGCATGGATACTATTTATTACCTTTACAAAGTAATTCAGTTTTAGGTTTTGAATGTTTTGATTGCGCGCCTGGGGATATTTTATGGATTACCTATGCAGGAGCCGATGATGATGTATATATTAAAATTGGTGATACAGGGTCTTATTCTTATTTATATGATGATAGAATTATAGAAAAAATAGCTTTTTTACCAGACCCTAATTTTGCTGATTTTCATGAATTTACTAGAATTATTAATTATTACTATGAAGGGATTCAAAATAGAAAATTTGATACTATAAAAGATATTTTTAGTACAACTGAAGTATCAAAACAATATATAGGTCCTTATGATAATTTATTTGAAAATTATTTATTATATACTTATTCAGAAGATGATAATGGGTAGCATGATTTATTAAATAAAATTCCATTAATAGATATTCAAGAAGATAATACATATTATATGGAAACAGAATAGTTTACTAATATTGTGAATGATATTAAACGACATCCAAATATCATTTTAGCAGAAAATGCTGGAGGGAATACTGTAAAATTTGATACAGTTCAAGTAGAAATTTTACATGCTATGAGACGTCCTTTGATACCTATCTATGTAACTCAAGGATTTGATCCAGTAGCCCCAATGAATAACTTAAAATTTACTTTAACTCCTTTTGGAAGTGGGTATGTTAATTATCATACTATTTATGATGCTACTCAGCCAGATAAATTAATAAAAACAGTACCAGATAATGTATTACAACATATTATTGAAACAAATGAGCTTTGTATTAATGAATATGATATTGAAAATATAGATTTTGAATTAGCTAATACTGAACTTGATTCTCCTCTTGGAGAATTTGATATCTATTAGGTATTTATTCCAGTAGCAAGTGAAAATAGTAATAATTTAGATAGTTGGCAAGCTACTAATTGTTATTTTGATACTTATTATCAATCTTGGTCAAATACTTATGACCCTAGCTTTAGTATTAATAATATAAATAATGAGTTATATTTATTAACTCCTCGGTTTAAAGATATTGGGACTGGAAATATTGTTACAATGGATTATCCTTATCCTACTATTTTAATAAATAATTTTAATAAAGAAAATATTGCTGATGCAGATGATTATGTTACAACTTATTTAAATACTTATAATACAAAGTATAGAAAATCTGGTACTCCAGTTCTTGCTTTCTATCCTACTTAGGAGCTTGAAGAAAAATATACTATTAAATCTTCAAATGATTTTAATAATGTTAACAATATAGACCTTTCTGATATAGAAGAAGTTAAATTTACTCATTTAGGGAAAATAGACAATTTACGAATTGGAAATGGAGTAGTAATTAATTTAACTTTTCAGTTATAGATTGTAGATTATGCTATTGAAGATGACAATAATATTGTTAAGGGGAATAAGAGTGATTATTTAAATAAGAAAAATCAATATAATCAAAAATTATCTGATTATTTTAGTATTTAGACGAATACTTCTTAGCAAGAATTAAGTGATGAAATTGAAGAATTAGAAAATGAAATTTTAGAATTAGCAAAAAATATAGATACTCATTTTATTGATGAAGAAACAGGAGAATTAGTTATTTAGAGTGATGACAATGGAACTCCCATTATTACTGGTTCAGATGATTCTAGCTATTAGAAAATCATTGATAGTGCTACTGCTGCAAAAACTGAAGCCATTGAAGCAAAACCTTTAAAATAGCAATTAATTTTAATTGCAAATAAATGTTTTAATGATATGTTAAAAGGGTGGACAGATGATTTAAATAAATAGCATTATGGATTATTATATTTACATCCATTTAAATTTGGGGAATTACCAGATATGAATTATAATAATAAAACTATTAATACAAATCAATCTCCTGGAGTTTTTGATTATCCTGTTTTTGGGCCCAATTATATTGAACCTATTCTAGGAGAGAGTATGGTAGATCGTATTTATAATGAAAATAATTATTGGCCAAATAGACGAGTTCCTATAGATTATACAAGTAGGACAAATCCTCCTTTTAAAAATGCTTTATTATATAATGGAGCTGAAGCACTTGATAGAGAATCACTTACTAAAGAAATTATTG